>Ga0194137_10000427_pt1 | contig 28481 bp, 19 predicted proteins | sample TARM_MetaG_T3_14_FD_134025 | JGI IMG/M metagenome (GOLD analysis project Ga0194137, IMG submission 134025) | Freshwater microbial communities from Pennsylvania, USA, analyzing microbe dynamics in response to fracking - TARM_MetaG_T3_14 (version 2) | ecosystem: Environmental > Aquatic >... | reverse complement strand
TTTGTGCGGCTGAAAATGGCGATGAGCTTGGATGGCCGTACCGCCATGGGGTCGGGGGAGTCCCAGTGGATTACCGGCCCGCAAGCGCGCACCCAAGTGCAGCGGCTGCGCGCCCGCTCAAGCGCTATTCTGAGCGGCGTGGAATCTATCATTATGGATGATTCACGCTTAACGCTGCGTGCCGACCAACTGGCACTGGATAACGCCGCCGAGATCGTGCAGCGCCAGCCGCTAAGAGTGATCTTGGATTCGCGCCTTCGCTTACCGCTTGCCGCGGCCTGCCTACGAGAGCCAGGGCGCACGCTGATTATCACCACCGATCAGCATAGCGAAGAGAAACGGCGTAAACTGGCGGCGGCGGGTGCTGAGATTCAGGTGCTTCCTGCCGAAGGGGGCCGGATTGCGCTGGCTGACATGCTGCGTTGGCTGGCAGATAATGAGCAGGTTAACGAGCTGTTGGTAGAGACCGGCGCAACGCTAGCGGGAGCGGTACTGGAGGCGGATTTAGTCGACGAGCTGCAGCTATTTGTCGCTCCTACGCTATTAGGCGGTGAAGCAAGGCCACTATTTGCACTGCCGGGAATTACCCAGATGGCCGATCAGAAACGCTTGACGATTAAAGAGTCGCGAACCGTTGGGCAAGACTGGTGGATCACCGCCACCCCTCACGCTGACTAGCGCAAGCCGTCATTGCAAGGTACCCTGACGCCCGAAATCGCATACGATGCGACCACATTTTTTGGAGATTCCATGGCGCACTCCTCTTCTGAGGGCTTATCCCCTATCGCTGAGCTGGTGGACGATATTCGCCAGGGCAAAATGGTGATTCTCATGGATGATGAGGATCGCGAGAATGAAGGTGATATCATCATGGCCGCCGAAATGGTGAAGCCTGAGCATATCAACTTCATGGCACGATACGCGTGCGGCTTGATCTGTATGCCGATGACCCGTGAGCGCTGCGAGCAGCTCAACTTGCCGCTGATGGTACGGGACAATGGCTCAGGCTTTGGCACCAAGTTCACGCTCTCTATTGAGGCAACCGAAGGCGTCACGACCGGTATTTCAGCGGCTGACCGCGCGCGCACTGTGCAGGCAGCCGTTGCACCGAACGCTAAACCGTCGGATATCGTTCAGCCAGGGCATATTTTCCCGCTGATGGCCGAGCCGGGCGGCGTGCTTCGCCGTGCCGGTCATACGGAGGCGGCCTGTGATTTGGCAGCGCTGGCAGGCTTTGACCCCAGCGGTGTGATTTGTGAAATTATGAACGATGACGGCAGTATGGCGCGTCGTCCGGAACTGGAAGTGTTTGCGAAGGCGCATGGCATTAAGATGGGCACCATTGCCGATCTGATCCACTACCGTATTGTGAACGAGCAAACGGTTGACCATGTAGAAACTTCTCAGGTGTCTACCGTTCACGGCAAGCTTGCGCTACATGTGTTCCGTGATCGCATTCAAGGTGCGCACCATTTGGCGCTGGTAAAAGGGCAGCCAACTCCAGAGCAGGCCACCACCGTACGCGTGCACCGTGCCGATACGCTGCGCGACGTGATGGGCTTAATGAAGGGTGAGCAGTGTCGGTGGGATGCCAACCGCGCTATTCATGAAATTGCCCAAGCCCAGGCCGGTGTGTTTGTACTGATTGATGATGGGCGTCCTAACCAAGATTTGAAAGACCAGCTAGTTATCTTTCTGGATCGCGTACGCCAGCCGCGTACCAGCGACTCAGACGGTTCTGGCAACTACTTAACGATTGGTACTGGCTCGCAGATTCTGCGCCACTTAGGCGTTGGTAAAATGCGGCTACTCAGCTCTCCGTGGAAATTCTCGGCGCTCTCTGGGTTTGATCTTGAAGTAGTCGAGCGCCTGGGGCCCAATGACACGGCGTATGAGCCAACTTTTCAGCAGGAATAAATTGATGCAACCCCTTTCGCAAATTGAAGGCACTTTTGTAGACGTTGATGGACGCTATGTCATCGTGGTGGGCCGCTTTAATCACCACGTGGTCGATAGCTTGGTGGAAGGTGCCGTCGATAGCCTGACACGCCACGGTGTGGATGTGGAAAATATCCATATCGTTCATGTGCCGGGCGCGTGGGAACTGCCCCTGGCCGTGAAGCGTGTACTCAATGTGATGAAGCCGGATGCGGTGATTGCCCTCGGTGCGGTCATTCGTGGCGGCACGCCACATTTTGAGTACGTGGCGGGTGGCTGCAACACGGCTATTAACCATCTCCAACTTGAGTTTGATACGCCCGTAGCCAATGGCGTATTGACCGTTGAGTCTATTGAGCAAGCCATTGAGCGTGCAGGCACCAAAGCCGGTAATAAAGGCACCGAAGCGGCGATGGCCGCGATGGAAATGGTGTCTCTGCTGCGCGCGCTGCCGGTAGGAGATTCTCAATGAGCGAGCGTCGTGAGCGCAAGCCCTCTGCGGCACAGCAGGGGCGTCACGCCGCAAGGGAGTTGGCGGTACAGGGGCTTTACCAGTGGCAGATGACCGGTAAGTCCATTACCACGATTGAAGCTGAGTTTCGTAGCCAAGTGGCTGACGATGACTTAGAAGATCATGAGAACTGGGTAAAGGTCATGGAAATCGCGGACAAAGCGCTGTTCCATGAGCTACTGCATAACACGGTGCGTTTCAAAACCGAGCTGGACCGTGAAATTGCCCCATTGCTTGATCGCCGTTTGGAAGATTTGGACGCGGTGGAGCTGGCGATTCTTCGTCTCGGTGCTTACGAGCTTTCCCGGCGAATGGAAGTGCCTTACCGCGTAGTGATTAACGAAGGCGTTGAGCTGGCAAAATCATTTGGCGCCACCGACGGCCATAAATACGTGAATGGCATTCTCGATAAGCTGGCAAACCGCTTACGAAGTGCCGAAGTCAGCGCCCGCCGCTTGTAAGCGGGCCGCCTGATCAAGCGTTTAAGGGGCCTTTGTGCTTGCTGAATTCGATCTGATTCGACGTTACTTTATGTCGCCGCAGGAGGCACAAGCGACAGATGGCGTTGCCCTAGGATGCGGCGATGACGCCACTCTATTGGTACCCCAGGCGGGGCAGCAGCTGGCGGTGAGTGTTGATACATCCGTCGTCGATGTTCACTTTCCCCACGATGCCCCCGCCTATGCGATAGGACACCGGGGGTTAGCCGTGGCACTCAGCGACTTAGCCGCGATGGGGGCTCAGTCGCGCTGGTGCTTGATGGCTATCACCTTGGATCAGCGCGCCTTTAAAGATGACACAGCCGCTGAGCAGTGGCTTGCCGATTATGCCAGCGGTTTTCACACGCTTTGCCAGCAGCACGCGACGACACTCGCTGGAGGCGATGTTACCTCTGGCGCGCTCAGCATTGGCGTCACCGTGATGGGCGAAGTGCCTACTGGCACGGCTATAACGCGTTCGGGCGCGCAGGTGGGCGATGTGGTGGCCGTGACCGGTGCATTAGGTGGCGGTGCTGGCGGGCTAGTGTTGTGGCAACAGGGTGAACGCGACCTGAAACACCCGTTGCTACAGCGCTATCTCTTGCCTCAGCCCCGGCTAAAGGCCGGCATTGCGCTACGCGGACTGGCCACAGCGGCGATGGATATCTCCGATGGCCTGCTAGCGGATCTGGCGCATCTGCGGAAAGCGTCCCAGGTAGGTGTCGCTTTGCAGCCCGACTCGCTACCCCTAGCCGAAGGCTTAGCCGAAGTGCTGGGCAGCGAAGCGGCCTTAACCGCAGCGCTATCTGGCGGTGATGACTACGAACTGCTGGTGACACTACCTCCCTCCAAGGTTGCTCAAGCGCAAATGCAGCTGGCCGAGTTAGGCCTTTCGCTTAGCATTATTGGCCGCTGCACCGAAGCGCTTGGGGTGACGGGAGTGCCTGTAGAAGGGGCGACTGGCTGGCAGCATTTTCGTGGGGGTGCCCAATGAATCGAGCACCGGCGAGCGTCTGGCGGCGCCCCACCCACTTTTTTGCTTTTGGCCTCGGCAGTGGCACGGTGCCTTGGGCACCGGGTACCTTTGGTACTCTGGCTGCGATTCCTTTCTACTGGATGATGGCCGACCTGTCGCTAGGCTGGTACCTAGGCATTGTGCTGGCAGCCTTTGTGGTTGGCGTATGGCTGTGCGATAAAACGTCTCATGACCTGGGGGTGCATGATCACTCAGGGATCGTATGGGATGAGTTTGTTGGTTACTGGATTACCATGGCAGCGGTTCCTTTCTCCTGGGAGGCAGCGCTGTGGGGGTTTGTGGTATTTCGTATCTTCGATGTCTTTAAGCCATGGCCCATTCGCTGGGCTGACCGCCGAGTAGCCGGTGGCTTTGGCATTATGATTGATGATGTGATGGCAGGGGTCTACGCCTGGAGTACTATGCACCTTTGGTTTTGGCTGCATTAAGTTAAGCCTGCGCATCAACTGCTATGCTTACTGTGTTGCACGCCTACTGCTTGTATGGAGTGAAGCCTTCTTGGTGAGGCTATTCAAGGAGATAGCATGCGCAAGGAACGTTTGATCGTGCCTATCCTCGCGGCCGTGGCCGTGATCTGGGTGGTCGCGCAACTGCTATCCAACGTTCTTTTTGAACGTAGCCTACGCCAAGCGCTGGAAGATCTGGAGGCGCGGGGCGAGTGGCGTGTCAGTCGAATTGAGAACCACCAGGGGTGGCTAACCTCCCGTGGAAGGCTGATTCTTTCTCCTCTTTTAGGTCGGCCTTGGCGTTTGGAACTGACCTACCGGGCCCGTCATGGTGTGCTCAGCACGGATGTTGAAGGCACCCTATTGCCGCGCTTGGATAGTGTATTGCAGAAAGCGGTGGGTGAGGTCTCGGCGCCTTCGGTGCCACGCTGGCAAGGCCGCTACCAAACGTTGAGTGGGCACACCGAGCTGCGTCTGGCCCTGGCGCCCTTTGTGATTCAGCAGAGCGGGCGTGAGCTGGCGGTTCGTGGTGCTCGCGTTCGGCTAGAGGGGGTGTTTGGTGACTGGCGTTTGCGCGGGTTGCTGGAACAGCTCACGCTGACCGATGGCCTTGCCCAACTCACGCTGGGGCCAACCCAGCTAGAAAGCCGTTATACCTATATTGAAGATGCCTACCACTTTGCCCAGCGCGACCATCTGCATATTGAAAGTTTAGAGCTGCGCTATCCCGCTTACGATATTCATGTCACACCCTTAGATGTGCATAGCCATATGGAGTTGGATGAGAGTGAGTTGCGCTTGAAGGGCGAGCTGATTATTGGCGATGTGCGTGTGCCTAGCGAAGCTCCTGATACCTCGCTGTTAAGCGGCCGTATAGAAGCGGAGCTTTCTCGGCTAAACGGAGATGCGGTGCGGGCAACCATTCGTCGGCTGCGTCAGGAGGCTGCTTGGGGCGATGCCAGCCTGCCTATGGCAGAAGGCTTATTGTCACGCTTAGAGCCAGATTTGCTCCAGGTACTCAGTGATTCTCCGCGCTTAGATGTTACCGCGATTGATATTGATAGCCCGTTGCTTGGCTTGCAGGTGGATGCCGAGGGGGCTCTGTTTTTTGATGCGCGCCGCCTGGATGAGTTAAGTATCACGGCTCTTGGTAAATCCGATGAACGCACTCGCTGGCTAGAGCGCATCGACGGCGATTTTATTTGGCATGATGCCCCAACGGTTGCCGCCCTATGGCTAGGCCTGCCGCTAGGCACGCGGGATCTGCAGTTTGATGTCGTTCGTGGAGTATGGCGTGTGAATGGCCGCCCTATGCCGACGCTTTGGCCATGAATGCTTTCATAACCATTGGCTAAATTGCCTTGAGGGTTGAAGTTTTCCCTTTGTGCCCACATTCCTTTAGCAATGCTGAGTGGCCCAAGCCGCTAGTGACTGTTGATGGGAGGGCGCATGAGCGACCAGGATTACGATCGAGAACACGAACATCAAGACTGGCTTACTGAGAGTGAGTCGCACGATTCCCAAGAAGATAACCCCAAAAGCAACGATTACCGCTCTGATGGTGAGCGGGTAAATTCGCTAGTGCCTGCCAGTGAGATGCTGCCCGAGCGCATCTACCTGCTACCGATTCATAACCGTCCTTTCTTTCCTGCCCAGGTTCAGCCGCTGGTCATTAACCGCGAGCGCTGGGAAGAGACCATGCGCCGGGTCAATAACACGCCACACCACACCATCGGCGTTGCGTTTGTTGGGGAGCATGGCGTTGAGTCGCTGGATCACGAAGGCTTCCCCGAGATTGGCACCGCAGTGAAGGTGCATAAGCTCAAAGGCGAAGATCAACAGATTCAGTTCATTGCTCAGGGGTTGCAGCGTTTTAAAATCCAGCGCTGGCTCTCCAAAGAGCCGCCTTACTTGGTGGAAGTGACTTACCCGAAAGAGCCGGTCAATGCCGAAGATGAAGAGACCCGTGCCTATGCCATGGCGATCATCAACGGCATTAAAGAGCTGCTTCCCATTAACCCGCTCTACGGGGAGGAGCTAAAACACTACCTTAACCGTTTTAGCCCCCATCAGCCCGGCCCGCTGACCGACTTCGCTGCGGCGATTACCTCGGCCAAAGGTCCAGAACTTCAGGATGTACTGGCTACACTGCCTGTTGCTGAACGCATGCACAAAGTGCTGCCGCTGCTGCGCAAAGAGATCGATGTCGCCCAGTTGCAAAGCGAAATCAGCGAGCAGGTCAATGCCCAGATGCAGGAGCGTCAGCGGGAATTTTTCCTACGCGAACAGCTAAAGGTGATTCAGCGTGAGCTGGGCATCTCTAAAGATGACCGCGAAAACGACGTGGATACTTTCCGAAACCGGCTGGAATCCTTGGTGGTGCCAGAGCGGGTTCAGGCACGTATCGATGAGGAGCTGAATAAACTCAGCGTGCTGGAAACGGGCTCGCCGGAGTATGGCACCACCCGCAACTATCTGGACTGGTTAACCTCGCTGCCTTGGGGAGTAACCAGCCAGGATAAGCTGGATCTTGCCCATGCTCGCGAAGTCCTCGACCGCGACCACGATGGCCTAAAAGACGTGAAAGAGCGGATTGTCGAGTTCCTTGCCGAGGGCACCTTTAAAGGCGATGTGGGCGGCTCGATTGTGCTGCTGGTTGGCCCGCCAGGGGTGGGTAAAACCTCCATTGGCCGCTCCATTGCCGAAGCGCTGGGACGTAAGTTTTATCGTTTCTCGGTGGGCGGTATGCGGGATGAGGCTGAAATCAAAGGCCATCGACGCACCTATGTAGGCGCAATGCCCGGTAAGCTCGTTCAGGCATTCAAAGAGGTTGAGGTAGAAAACCCGGTCATCATGCTGGATGAAATTGATAAGCTGGGTCAATCTTTCCAGGGTGACCCCGCCTCGGCGCTGCTGGAAGTGCTTGACCCCGAGCAGAACGTTGACTTCCTCGACCACTATCTCGACGTGCGGATGGATCTTTCCAAGGTGCTCTTCGTGTGCACCGCTAACACGCTAGATAGCATCCCTGGGCCGTTGCTCGACCGTATGGAGCAGATTCGCCTGTCGGGCTATATCGCTGAAGAGAAGCTGCAGATCGCCAAGCACCACTTATGGCCCAAGCTGCTTAAGCGCGACAACTTGCCGAAGAAGTGCATTAACTTGAGCGATGCGGCGCTGAAGCAGGTGATTGACGGCTATGCCCGTGAAGCAGGTGTACGTCAGTTAGAAAAACAGCTACACCGCATTGTGCGCAAAGCCGCGGTGAAACTGCTGGAAGAAGATGTTGAAACCGTCAAGGTCTCGGTCAAGAACCTGGAAGAGTTCCTGGGCGCACCGCTATTCCGTAAAGAGAAAGTGCTTAAAGGCGAAGGGGTCGTCACAGGGCTTGCTTGGACCTCGATGGGTGGCGCTACCTTGCCTATTGAGGCAGGCAAAGTCCACTCGTTAGATCGTGGCTTCAAGCTAACCGGTAAATTGGGCGACGTGATGAAAGAGTCGGCTAATATCGCCTACAGCTATACGCTTGGCCATTTGGCTGAGTATGGAGCCGATGCTGACTTCTTTGACTCCGCTTTTGTGCACCTGCACGTACCGGAAGGGGCAACGCCCAAGGATGGTCCGTCGGCAGGCGTGACCATGACGACTGCACTGCTGTCGTTGGCTAAACATCAGTCGATTAACCGCCCGTTGGCGATGACTGGGGAGCTAACCCTTACCGGCCAGGTATTGCCAGTCGGTGGTATTAGAGAAAAAATCATTGCAGCACGGCGCAGCGATATTTTTGAGGTCATTTTGCCTGAGGCTAACCGCCGTGATTACGAAGAGCTGCCCGAGTACCTGAAAGAGGGTATGACGGTTCACTTCGCTAACCGTTATCGGGATGTTGCTAACGTGGTATTTAAGTAGCGCTCTTCGCTGGTTTTTGCTTTAGGCAATAGGGTTTGATTAGCGCCGCTCTGAAAAGAGCGGCGCTTTTTTACATCTGTTTACTGGTGAAAAGCATCGCTTAACCTGGATAATAGTGAAAGTCAAAATATTAAAAAATAGCTACCCTGGGGAACCTTCTATGCGCAACAACCAGCCCGTTACCCAACGCGAATATGTGCTTGATGAAGAAACCGTGCTTATTTCACGTACGGATTTGAAAGGCAACATTACTTATATTAACGCAGCATTTGTGGAGGTCAGCGGCTATACGAAAGACGAGTTACTTGGCGCACCCCATAATCTAATACGCCACCCGGATATGCCTGAAGCCGCTTATGCGAACTTTTGGAAAACCATTCAAGAGGGTAAAACCTGGCAGGGAATAGTTAAAAACCGACGTAAGAATGGCGACCACTACTGGGTGCATGCCACCGTAGCACCGCTGCGCGACGGTGACCGCATTGTTGGCTACACCTCGTTGCGCCGCAAGGCAGGAGCGAAACGTGTCGCGTTGGCAGAGCAGGTCTATGCCGAGATGCGTGAGAAAGGCAAATCCCGCCGCTATGCTCTCCACCAAGGGGCGTTAACGCGCCGAGGCCTTGGCGGTATTGTGGCGCGCTTTCAGTTCACAAGCTTAAAAGCCAAGTTAACCGGCATGGTTGTCGTTGCAGTGGTCCTGCTGGGTTTATCGGGCGGGTTAGGGCTGTATGGCTTAAATGCTTCTGGAGAGCGGCTTGAAACTCTCAACCGCGCAGGTCTTGAGGCAGTAGCTGACCTGCAGTTAATCGAGCGTCACATTGGTTTGGGCGTTGAGCAGTTGGAGCCTGCGGTAAGAAACCCACGTCGAGTGGATATGGACGCAGTGTCTGCCAGTCTCACCAGCAGCACGCAGACCGCTCAGCAGCTGTGGGAAGAGTACCGCCAAACCAGTAGTGCACCCGAAGAGAGTGTAGAAGCGTTTAATGCTGCCTTTAGCACTTGGCGTGACGGCGTTGCTAGCGCCATTGAAGCCATTGGGCAAGCCAATGGGTTTGCAGCATTTGAATCGCTCAATAGCGTAGTACTGCCCGCGACTACTGAGATTCGCGAGCTAAATAGCCAGTTGGTCGACTACGAGCGTGCTGGCGCGGTTAATTTGATGTCAGATGCTCGCCAGGGCCGCCAGCAGATGTTTATTGTGCAGTTAGTGCTGATGCTGATTGGCCTGTGTGTGCTGGTCGCCCTCAGCGTATTTATCTTGAAATCTGTCTTCCGCAGCTTAGAGGGGGCACGTTATATGACGTTCCAAATTGCGGCGGGTAACTTAGCGGCACGGGAGCGTCGTCAAAGTAATGATGAGCTAGGCGAGCTGCTCTATTCGCTGGATACCATGCGCTTTAGTCTTTCTAGCATTGTTGGTGATGTGGAAAACCGCGTGTCGGTCGTCACCCCCGCGATTCAGCAAATTGCCACCGAAAACGAGGAGCTGGCGACGCGTATCGAACAACAAGCGTCGTCGCTGCAACAAACGGCTTCTAGCATGGAAGAGATGACCTCAACCGTTCAGCAAAATAACGATAATGCTCGCCAAGCCACAGAGCTTGCCCAACAAAACGCTACCAGTACGCAAGCTACTCGTCAGCAGATGGAGCAGTTGGTTGAACGTATGCAACGCATCGCCAAAAGTGCCGAAAAGATGACTGAAATGATTGGGGTCATCGATAGCATTGCCTTCCAAACCAATATCTTGGCACTCAATGCCTCGGTAGAAGCCGCACGAGCCGGTGAGCACGGGCGAGGGTTCGCGGTGGTTGCCAGCGAGGTGCGGGTGCTGGCAAGCCGCAGTGCTGATGCATCTCAGGAAATTCGCAAGATGATCGACAGCACGACACAGGAAGTGCAAGGGGGGCGTAGTGCGGTGGAGCAAGCAGAAAGTGCCATCGAAAACGTCGTGGAGCAGGTAAGCCGTGTGAGTGAGCTAATGGCCTCCATTAGTACCGCTTCCAGCGAGCAGAGTAGCGGTATTGGGCAGATTAATGCGGCGATTGCGGAAATGGATAGCGTGACTCAGCAAAACGCGACCAAAGTGCAGTCGATAGCCGCATCGGCAGACAATCTTGCGCTGGAAGCATTCGAGCTGGCGAATGTGGTTGACGCCTTCCGATTAGAAGGGGCGCAGGCAGAGAGTATTAGCTCCGCCCGCGAAAAGCTTGCCCGTGCGCAAAGAGCGGTGAAGCAGGAAATGACAGGGTTGCCGAGTGGTAAACCGTCGCAAATAAGTACTTCGCCAAAAGAGCCGCGTTCGGCACTGAAGCGTCCTGCAGCCGCTGTTGCTGAAGAGGGGTGGGAAACCTTCTAATAACCGACGGGCGGCTTCCTCCCGCCTTTGGTTGCCCTCTACATCTAGTCTCGGCGGTGCGCTCATGCCACAATCTAAGGCCGCTGGATTCAACTGCCTGCCGCGATGTATGCGGCAGGCCATGATAAAGATGTAGAGGACACCATGCCCGAGTATCGCTCCCGTACCACCACCGCTGGCCGCAATATGGCTGGCGCCCGTGCCCTTTGGCGTGCCACCGGTATGAAAGATGACGACTTTCATAAGCCGATTATTGCGGTCGCCAACTCCTTCACCCAGTTTGTACCCGGTCATGTGCATCTAAAAGACATGGGCCAACTGGTGGCGCGTGAGATTGAAAAAGCGGGCGGCGTAGCCAAAGAGTTCAACACCATCGCCGTGGACGATGGCATCGCCATGGGTCATGACGGCATGCTCTATTCGCTGCCGAGCCGCGATATCATTGCCGACAGCGTCGAGTACATGTGTAACGCCCACTGCGCCGATGCACTGGTGTGCATCTCCAACTGCGACAAAATCACCCCAGGAATGCTGATGGCCGCGATGCGCCTCAATATTCCGGTGATCTTTGTATCAGGCGGCCCGATGGAAGCCGGTAAAACCAAGCTGCTCAACCACGGCCTAGACTTGGTAGATGCAATGGTCATGGCTGCCGATGACAGTGTGGATGATGAAACGCTGGCGGAAGTAGAGCGCAGTGCTTGCCCCACCTGCGGTAGCTGTTCAGGTATGTTCACCGCCAACTCCATGAACTGCTTAATGGAAGCATTGGGGCTGGCGCTGCCAGGTAACGGCACCGTGCTGGCAACCCACTCAGACCGTCGTCGGCTGTTTGAAAATGCCGGTCACCGTATTGTCGAACTCGCTAAACGTTTCTACGAAGGCGACGAGGCCCACCTGTTGCCCCGTGCGATTGGCAATAAGTCGGCGTTTAAAAACGCCATGACGCTAGACATTGCCATGGGCGGCTCCACCAATACCATTCTTCACTTATTAGCAGCCGCTCAGGAAGCAGAAGTTGACTTCACTATGGCGGATATCGACCGCCTTTCCCGTGAAGTGCCGCAGCTGTGTAAAGTGGCCCCCAATACCCAGAAGTACCATATCGAAGATGTACACCGCGCCGGCGGCATTATGGCCATCTTGGGTGAGCTGGACCGGGCAGGCGTGCTGGATACCTCCGTACCGACTGTCTATGGCGATAGCCTGAAGGCTGCGCTGGAAGAGTGGGATATCATGCGCTCGCCTAGCTCAGAAGTGGTTGAGTTCTTTAAGGCTGGCCCTGGCGGTGTACCGACTCAAACCGCTTTCTCCCAAAGCGCCCGCTGGCCAAGCCTGGATGGCGACCGCGCCACCGGCTGTATACGCGATTTGGAGCACGCGTTCTCCCGCGAGGGCGGCCTGGCCGTGCTTTACGGCAATATCGCGCTGAATGGCTGCGTGGTGAAAACCGCAGGGGTTGATGACTCCATTTTGGTATTTGAAGGCAAAGCCCACGTGGTGGAGTCTCAAGACCAAGCGGTGGCCGACGTGTTAGATGGCAAAGTAAAAGAGGGCGATGTGGTCGTCATCCGCTACGAAGGCCCCAAAGGCGGCCCCGGTATGCAAGAGATGCTGTACCCGACCTCTTATCTGAAATCGAAAGGGTTGGGCAAGGCCTGTGCGCTGCTCACCGATGGTCGTTTCTCCGGCGGCACATCGGGCCTATCGATTGGGCATGTTTCCCCGGAAGCGGCAGCAGGGGGCGCGATTGGTTTGGTCGAGCAGGGCGACACCATCTTGATCGATATCCCCAACCGCACCATCAACGTGCAGCTGAGCGATGCCGAGCTGGCCAAACGCCGTGAAGCCATGGATGCCAAAGGCAAAGATGCCTGGAAGCCGGTCGAACAGCGCCCGCGTAAGGTTACCCCTGCGCTCAAAGCCTATGCGTTACTCGCCACCTCCGCCGATAAAGGCGCGGTGCGCGACCTCTCCAAGCTAGATTAATCTCTTCATCAAACAGCCCGTCTCGTACGGGCTGTTTTTTTGCCAACCTGAACCGTCACATCGACTAAGGATTGTAATGAAGGCGATCATCAACGTTGGCCTTGTTGGCTATGGGTTTGCAAGTAAGACGTTTCACGCCCCTTTAATTCAAGCGACCGAAGGGCTGGATTTAGTGGCCGTTTCCTCAAGCGATGCGGCCAAGGTGAAGGCGGATCTGCCTAACGTGGAAATAGAGAGCCAAGCGTTGGCGCTGTGTAAACGTCAGGATATTGACCTGATCGTGATTCCCACCCCGAACGATACCCACTTCCCCTTAGCCAAAGCGGCGCTCGCTGCGGGTAAGCATGTGGTGGTGGATAAGCCCTTTACCGTCACGCTCTCAGAAGCAAAGCAGCTAAAAGCCCTAGCGGTGGATAAAGAACGGCTGATTTCGGTATTTCATAATCGCCGCTGGGATAGCGACTTCCTGACCATTCAAGCGCTCTTAAAGAAAGGCACGCTAGGACGCATAGCCGGCTTTGAGTCGCGCTTTGATCGCTTTCGCCCTGAAGTGCGCGACCGCTGGCGGGAAAAAGCCACCCCAGGCGGAGGTATTTGGTACGACCTAGGCCCGCACCTGCTAGATCAGGCCTGCGAGCTATTCGGCACTCCCAACGCCATATTGCTAGAGCTAGGCGTACGCCGTGATGGTGCTAAAGCCGATGACGACTTCCTGGCTTTGCTGGAGTACGACGGTTTCCGAGTGAGCCTGAGTGCCAGTACGCTGGTGGCAGAACCCACGCCGCGCTACCGCATCCATGGCACCAAAGGCAGCTATATCAAGTACGGCTTAGATCCGCAGGAAGATCGCTTGAAAGCCGGGGAAACGCCGTCATCTTCCTGGGGAGAAGATAGCCCTGGAACGCTGACCCTGCGCGAGGGAGAGGGCGAAGACGCACCGCTCGTCCGTCACGACCACCCCACATTGCCCGGCGACTATCTCGCCTATTACCAAGGGGTAAGCGCGGCGATTCGTGATAAAGCGCCACTTCCCGTGGATATCGATGACGCCTTGCGTTGCATGGCGCTCCTCGAAGCTGGCCTAGACAGCCACCGCCAACGCCGCTGGATCCCGCTAAAACACCACCTATAGCAACTCAGCAGTGGCACCTTCCAGGCGGCTACTCGCCGCCCCCGCGGGTGCCTCTTTCGCTCGTTGCTCTCGCTCATTCGTTACGCCGCGCTACGGAGCTCCAAGTACTTAAGATAGGCACCTTGTAGCGCGTGGTAAGCGATAGCGCACCCGCGAAGCACCCCGTTAGGGGTGCCGAAGATGGCTCTAAGTGTAAATGGGAAATAATGCTGTATTTCTTACAGTAAAGCGGTACGAGGGGCAGGTATCAGAGCAAATCCATCCCGCCACGGCGCTTCTCTTCGCGCAGTTTATCCCGCGCAATATAGAGCGCGGCGATGGCGCGGGCTTCGTGGAAATCTTCGCGCAAGAGTAGTGCAGGCAGTTCTTCAATAGCATGGGTTTCTACAATCAGCGGTTCGGGCTCGTCACCCGGTAAGCGTTTGGGGTAGAGGTCCGTTGCCATCAACACCTGCATGCGGTGGCGCATGTAGTTGGGCGCTAGTGAAAGCTCCACTAAGGGTTCCATGCGGTGCGCGCCGAAGCCGCACTCTTCCATCAGCTCGCGGTTGGCGGCGGTGACTATGTCTTCGCCGGGGTCGACCAAGCCTTTGGGAAGCGTCAGCACATAATCTTCGAACCCCGCAGCATACTCCCGAATGAGCAGCACATGGTCCGGGTCGGGCATGGCAATAATCATCACCGCACCGCGATCAGCCCCCGTCAAACGCTCAAACTGTCGCTCTTCCCCATTAGAGAAGCGCAAATCCAGTGACTCAATTTGAAATAGACGGCTTTGAGCGACGCGCTGGCGGCCTAAGATTTGCGGCTTGCGCGGATAGCCGGTTAGCGTATCGCCTGTTGTTGTGTTGTCGCGTGACATCATGCCTCCGTGGCTGCAAAAAACGGGTTACGCTACAATAGCACGCTTACTCTTTAAGACTGGAGCGGCAATGATTGATTGGCACGAGATCGATACCGTCCTACTCGACATGGACGGCACGCTGCTAGACCTTCACTTCGACAGCCACTTTTGGCTTGAGCACCTGCCGCGGCGCTACGTAGAGCTGCACCAGCTAGACCAAGCCAGTCAGGATGCGCTCAAAGCACGCATTATGGGTGAGCAGGGCACACTGAACTGGTACAGCCTTGCCTACTGGAGCCGCGAGCTGAACGTGGATATCGTTGCCCTCAAACGCGAAGTGCAGCACTTGATTGGGCTACGCAGCGATGCTTTGGACTTCCTGACATGGCTCAAGCAAGCTCACCCCCGAGTGGTACTTGCTACGAATGCCGACCGCGCAAGTCTCGCATTAAAACTCCCGCTCACGGGGTTGGAAAACTACCTAGACGCCATCATCTCATCAGAAGACGTGGGCGCTGCGAAAGAGGAGCAAGCCTTCTGGTTTGCACTGCAAGAACGCGAGCCATTCGACCCCGCCCGCACCCTGTTTATTGATGATAATGCCCGGGTGCTAGAGAGCGCTCGCGAATTTGGCATCAAGTATCTGTTAGGGATTAAACAGCCTGACAGCCAACGCCCAGAGAAAGAGCTACAGGAATTTATTGCCCTTGACCGATTTGCCCAGCTGCTACCCGCAGAGTTGCCAGGGCAACGCTCACACATCTGAGTTCATAGACCTGGGCTCACATACATTAGGAGAGCGTGAATGAGTGACAGCGTTCGTTTGGATAAGTGGTTATGGGCAGCGCGGTTTTTTAAAACCCGTGCTCTGGCCAAAAAAGCCATTGAAGGCGGCAAAGTCCATTACGACGGAGCTCGTGTAAAAACCAGTAAGAACGTTGAGCTGGGTGCGCTGATCCGTGTGCCGCAAGGCTGGGATATCTTCGAGGTGGAAGTGACCGCGCTATCCGACCAGCGTCGAGGCGCACCGGAAGCGCGTAAGCTCTATGCGGAAACCGAAGAGAGCGCCAAACGTCGTGCCAAAGAGGCCGAAGCGCGCCGCTTAACCAACGAAGCCATGCAGCACCCGCTTAAACGCCCTGATAAAAAACAGCGGCGCGATATCCAGCGTTTTCAGCGTCAGCAAGGGGAGTAAGCAGCCGCTTACCCTGCTGTGCTCTCCTACTACTTCTCCTCCTATGGTCTTTTTATGTCTGATCAAATTCAACGCTTTTTGTTTGACCAAACTAACGTGCGTGGCGAGATCGTTACGCTCAGCACGGCTTACCACGAAGTGCTCGACCGCCACGCCTACCCACCCGCAGTTAACCAACTGCTGGGTGAGTTGCTAGCGGCGGTCGCCCTATTGACCGATACCGTTAAGCTGGATGGTACGCTCAGTATCGAAGTGCGCGGCCAGGGAGTGCTCGCCTTGTTAATGGCAGAGTCCAACCCCGGCGGCGAGCTACGGGCCATTGCACGTATTGCCGAAGACGCCGCACTGCCCAGCGAACACGCTAGCTTCCGCGAGCTGGTAGGGGACGGCCAAATCGTGATTACCCTAGACCCTAAAGAGGGGCATCGTTATCAGGGCATCGTCGCGCTGGATCACGATACTCTGGGCGGCTGTCTGGAAGCCTACTTCGGCCAGTCGGAGCAGCTGCCCACGCGGCTTTGGCTAGCTGCTGACGGCGAACGGGCAGGAGGGCTACTTCTCCAGCGCTTACCGGATGCGTCGCAAAACCAGGATGTAGACGCCTGGGAGCGCAGCGTTCACCTAGCCGATACCATCAAGCAAGAAGAGCTGCTGGGCTTAGAGCAGCGAGAAGTGCTGTATCGCCTCTATCATGAAGAGACCGTACGGGTCTTCGACCCCAAAGCGCTGCGCTTTGGATGCACCTGCTCGCGGGAGCGCATGAGTCATGCGCTCTATACCCTTGGCAAGGATGAACTTCGGGATATTTTGCGCGAACAGGGCGCGATTGACACCCAATGCCACTTTTGTCACTCGAAATATCACTACACCGCAGCGGATATTGAAATTTTGTTGGAAGACCCGGGCGCGCCACCGCCGGTGATTCACTAATTGTGTAGTCGGCGCATAGGGCCAGCTCTGTTCTGGTCTTTTGCTGCTACCCTAGAGCACACCGTGCTTTAAGCCGAAAAGCCAAACAGATGTTTGAAAAATATACTGCGCCGCAACACAAAATGTAGTGCTATTGTAGTAGTTTAACTACAAGATATTTGGTAAAAGCCCCCGTTTCCCGGGGGCTTTCTTTTTGCCATAATGCGCCAAACTTCAGCGCACCTAGCCTGCTGTGACCGCTATAACAGGGGCTAGGATGATTTCTCAAGGCGTCGGCGACGCCCGGAAAATTAGAGACCCAGGAATCGACATGACCACGACTCAAGCCGCTCCCCAAGCCCACGTTAATCTCAGCAGCGCCGAACTGATCGAGCGCGCCGTGGCCCGTGGTGAAGGCCGCCTGTCAGCAAACGGTGCCCTGGTGGTAAACACTGGCCTGCGCACTGGGCGTTCACCGAAAGATCGTTATATTGTCGATGAGCCTTCTACCCGTGACAGCATTGATTGGGGCAGCGTTAACCGCCCCTTCGACGCTGAAAAATTCTCAGCTCTTTGGGCGCGGGTTGAAGATCACCTGGGTAACGGCGAGCACTTCATTTCTGAGCTGCACGTGGGCAGCGACGCCACTCACTACCTGCCGGTACGCGTGACCACTGAAACCGCTTGGCAGAACCTGTTTGGTCGCACCATGTTTGTTCGCCCTTTGGCCTACAACCAAGCGGCGAAAGAGGAGTGGACCATTCTTAACGCCGCAGGCTTTGAGTGTGACCCGAACCGCGACGGCACCAATTCTGATGGTTGTGTAATCATCAATTTCGCCGAGCGTAAAGTGCTGATCGCTGGCATGCGCTACGCAGGCGAAATGAAGAAAGCCATGTTCTCTGTGCAGAACTTCCTGCTGCCCGCTTCCGACGTGCTGCCGATGCACTGCTCGGCTAACGTGGGTGAAGATGGCGAAACCTGCCTGTTCTTCGGCCTCTCTGGCACCGGTAAAACCACGCTGTCTGCTGACCAAGCGCGCTTCTTGATTGGTGATGACGAACACGCTTGGGGCGACGGCATTGTCTTCAACATGGAAGGCGGCTGCTACGCCAAATGCATCGACCTTTCTGAGAAGAACGAGCCGGTCATCTGGAACGCGATCAAGTTTGGCACCGTGCTGGAAAACGTCGTACTCGACGACCGCCGCGAGCCGGATTACGCCGACGACAGCCTGACTCAGAACTCTCGTGCTGCCTACCCGCTGGAGCACGTTGAGAAGCGCGTTGCAGAAAACCTGGCAGGCGAGCCGAATGCCATCGTCTTCCTGACCTGCGATATGTCCGGTGTGCTGCCGCCGGTCTCCGTGCTGTCCAAAGAAGCGGCGGCTTACCACTTCCTATCAGGCTACACAGCGAAAGTCGGCTCCACCGAAATGGGTTCTTCCGAAGGCTTGGCGGCGACGTTCTCTACCTGTTTCGGCGCTCCATTCTTCCCGCGTCCGGCGCGTGAATACGCCGACCTTCTGATCAAGCGCGTTGAGAAGAAAGACGCCCAGGTTTACTTGGTCAACACTGGCTGGACCGGCGGTGCTTACGGTGAAGGCGGTTCACGCTTCTCCATTCCGACCACTCGCGCCATTATCAGCGCGATTCAGTCTGGCATTCTGCGCGATGTAGAAACCAAGCACATTGAAGGCCTAAACCTGGAGGTGCCGGTAGCCGTACCGGGCGTTGATTCCAGCCTGCTCGACCCTCGCGAGACCTGGGCAGACCGCGACGCTTATGACCGCCACCTGCAGGAGTTGGCCACCAAGTTCGTTGATAATTTCAAGAAATTTGAAGGCGTTAACGAAGCCATCATCAAAGCAGGCCCGCAGTTGACATAATTTTTACACCCAAGTGTAAAATTGTCGAACGTACGGACAATTAAGTAGTCAGAAAGGGACAGTGCCACGGCACTGTCCCTTTTTCATATCTGCTTGTTTCTCTTTACTATCCAACCGTTGTCGAATTGGGGGGAAAGGGCAATCCATGCCAGTCTAGGTGGTTTGTGGTACCTTGTCGGCACCTCGAATGCTGCATGAGTTAGTTGCACGTTATGGATGTCAAACAACGCATTACTGCACGCTTGGCCGAAGAGCTAAGCGTCCGGCCTGAACAGGTCGCCGCAACGGTAGAGCTTCTGGATGGTGGCGCTACCGTTCCTTTTATTGCCCGTTACCGTAAAGAAGTCACCGGCGCGCTGGATGATACGCAGCTTCGCCAGTTGGACGAACGCCTGCGCTACCTGCGCGAGCTTGAAGAGCGTCGTGAAGCGGTACTGGCCGCCATCGATGAGCAGGGCAAGTTAGACCCCACACTCAAAGCGACCATTCAAGCCGCCGATACCAAGCAGCGTTTGGAAGATTTATACCTCCCCTTCAAGAAAAAGCGCCGCACCAAAGCCCAAATTGCCCGTGAAGCCGGGTTAGAGCCCCTGGCGGATGCGCTGTTAGCGAATCCAACGCTTGACCCCGAAAGCGAAGCTGCCCAATACCTGCGCGAAGCCGAAGGGGATATCCCCGCCATTGAAGATGCTAAGGCGGCGCTTGATGGTGCCAAGCAGATTCTGATGGAGCGCTTTGCAGAAGACCCCGAGCTGATCGGTCAACTGCGGGAGCGGCTATGGCAAGAAGGCGAGCTCAGTGCCCGTGTGCTGGATGGCAAACAGCAGGAAGGCGCGAAGTTCTCCGACTACTTCGAGCACGATGAAAAACTGGCGAAAGTGCCGTCGCACCGGGCGCTGGCCATGTTCCGTGGCCGCAACGAAGGCATCTTAAGCCTAGCGATCCGTTTGCCGGGCGAAGACGACGCACCCATTCATCCCGCCCAAGTGGCGATTGCTAAGCAAGTAGGCATTAGCGATGAGGGACGCGCGGCGGATAAATGGTTAAGCGAAGTAGTTCGCTGGACCTGGCGCGTGAAGCTTTACACCGCGTTGGAAACCGAACTACTGGGCCGCCTGCGTGAACACGCCGAGCAGACCGCCATCGACGTATTTGCCGCCAACCTGAAAGACCTACTACTGGCAGCGCCTGCCGGGCAGAAAGTCACGTTGGCATTAGACCCCGGCCTGCGCACCGGCTGTAAAGTAGCGGTGATCGACGCCACCGGTCAGTTTATTGACCAAGCAACGATTTACCCCCATGCGCCGCAAAACCGCTGGGATGAATCCCTCAACGTGCTGGCCAAGCTAGTAAAACAGCACGGCGTGGAGCTGATTGCGGTGGGTAACGGCACCGCCAGCCGCGAAACCGACAAGCTGGCAGGGGAACTGATTAAAGCGCTGGCACCAGAGCACCGTGTCAGCAAAGTGATGGTCTCTGAAGCGGGCGCTTCTGTTTACTCGGCCTCTGAGTATGCCTCCCGCGAGCTGCCGGATCTGGACGTGACGATTCGCGGCGCGGTGTCTATCGCCCGCCGCTTGCAAGACCCCTTGGCCGAGCTGGTGAAGATTGAGCCCAAATCCATTGGTGTGGGCCAGTACCAGCACGATGTTTCCCAAGTGCAGCTCTCTCGCAGCCTGGAAGCCGTGATTGAGGATTGTGTTAACGCCGTGGGCGTGGATCTCAACACCGCGTCCAGCGCGCTGCTTTCCCGTGTGGCAGGCCTAAGCGCCGCTATTGCCGAAAATATCGTCGCCCAGCGCAACCTGCAGGGGGCATTTAAGAGCCGTAAAGAGCTGCTTGAAGTGAGCCGCCTTGGCCCGAAAACCTTCGAGCAGTGCGCAGGCTTTTTGCGTATTAGCAATGCCGAAAATCCGCTGGATGCCAGCGCCGTTCACCCAGAGGCGTATACGCTGGTGGAGCGCATCGCCAAGCAGAATAGCCGTGATGTGAAAGGCCTGATTGGCGACAGCGCCACCCTGAAGGCGCTCAAGCCCGCCGATTTCGCCGACGAGCGTTTTGGTGTGCCGACGGTCAGCGACATCCTCAAAGAGCTGGATAAGCCCGGCCGTGACCCGCGCCCAGAGTTCAAAGCCGCTGAATTCCGCGAGGGCGTCGAAACACTCAAAGACCTCAAGCTCGGCATGGTGCTGGAAGGCACCGTCACCAATGTGACCCACTTCGGGGCATTTGTGGATATTGGCGTTCACCAAGATGGTTTGGTGCATATCTCGGCGCTTTCCGACCGCTTTATCGATGACCCACGTAGCGTTGTTAAGGCGGGTGATATTGTCACGGTGAAAGTGATGAGCGTGGATATTCCGCGTAAACGGGTAGGGCTATCCATGCGTTTGGATGACGAGCCGGAACAGCCCGAAGCACCAGGCAGCACGGCCTCGGCAGCGCCGCGCAAATCTGCTCGCAGCAGCCGCCAAGGCGGGCAGCGCCAGGGCAATCAGCAGAGCGAACCCCCTGCTGCGATGGGTGCGCTTGGGGCTGCGCTGATGAAAGCCAAGCGGGGCAAATAGTCGCGCGTCTTGAATATTTAACCATTGCCGCCATATCCTGCTGTCTATTCTCGATTAGAAAGCAGGGTAATGGTTATGGCGATGCCAGCTGACTTCAACAAGGCCTGCTTAATGCAGGCCTTACTAACAAGGAGTGTTCACCTTGTCTGAACCTCTCACTGTGCCATCTTCGCTCACCGCCCAGGTAGAGCGGCTGCTGCCAAGCGCGCGACTTGGGCGCTTAGGGCGCTTGCGTCGCGGGTTGGAGAAAGAGGGTCTGCGTGTTGATGCCAACGGCCATATTGCCCAAACGGCTCATCCGCAGGCGCTGGGGTCAAAACTGACTCATCCGCACATCACCACCGATTACTCAGAGGCGCTACTGGAGTACATCACTCCGGTGTACTCCGAGCCTAAAGAGGCGCTGGCGTTTTTATCTGATCTGCACACCTTTACCTATCATCACTTGGAAAACGAGTGGATCTGGCCGGGCAGCATGCCCTCGCGGCTTTCAGGTAACGATAGTGTGCCCATTGCAGATTACGGCAGCTCCAACGTGGGCACCATGAAGCATGTCTACCGTAAGGGCTTAGACGTACGCTATGGCCGTATTATGCAGGCCATTGCGGGCGTGCATTACAACGTGTCGCTGCCGGACGATATGTGGCATGCCCTGCGGGAAATGGAAAAAGCCACCAACATCCCGTTTAATGACTACCGCTCCACCCGTTACTTCGGGATGATCCGCCACTTCCGCCGCCATAGTTGGTTGCTGCTCTACTTGTTTGGCGCGTCTCCTGCGATAGACAAAAGCTTCCTGCCGAATGGCCAAGTGCCGGATAAACTGCAGCCGCTCAGCGACGATACCTATTACGCGCCTTATGCCACCACGCTGCGCATGTCGGATTTGGGCTATCAGAACAAAGTGCAGTCGCAGCTTAAAATCTGCTTCAACTCGCTGTCGAACTACGTCAATACGTTGCGCCATGCCATCTCTACCCCCTGGCCGGACTACGAAGCGCTGGGCGTGAGAAACGGCGACGAGTGGCAGCAGCTTAATGCCAATATCCTGCAGATCGAAAACGAGTACTACAGCGATATTCGGCCCAAGCGCGTTGCCAAGCACAACGAAACGCCAAGCCAAGCGCTGGAAGCTCGGGGTGTCGAGTACATCGAAGTGCGCTGCCTGGATCTCAATCCGTTCGACCCGTTGGGCGTCACGGAGTCCCAGATGCGCTTTGTCGATACCTTCCTGATGTGGTGCCTACTCAGCGACAGCCCCTGGATTTCCGATGAAGAGTGTGACCGCCTAGACGATAACCGCCGGCTGGTCGTAGAGCGCGGCCGCGACCCGGAACTGCGCCTAACTCGCAACGGGGAATCGGTCACGCTGCCTGCTTGGGGCGAGCAAATTTTTGCTGAAATGGCTGAGGTGGCACGCTTGCTGGATGCTGTCGAGGAGGGCGAACCCCATGCAGCAGCGCTTGAAGCCCTTGCACCACGCTTGAAAGATCCTTCGTTGACCCCCTCGGCGCAAATGCTGGCGCGCTTGCAAGAGGGCAATGGATCACTAAGCGACACGCTACTGAGCATGGCTCAGGCCCAAGCCGATAAGCTGAAAGCCACGCCGATGCTGCGTTCCCGGGAAGCGCTACTCGCTCAACTGATCGACACCTCTCACCAGCAGCAGCGGGATATTGAGGAGGCCGACCAAGAGAGCTTTAGCGAGTTCCTAGAGAGTTATTTCACCAAAGCGCGAGAGTCTCGGGCGCTTTCTGCACTGCCACCCGAGGATGCGCAATGACATCATCAGCCATTCGTCCGACGGCGCTCGCCGGTGTCGCGTTTTGCGTACTGATGATGGCAGTAGCGCTGAGCCTTGAGCATATTGTGGGCTTAGAGCCCTGCCCGCTATGTATTTTTCAGCGAGTAGCGGTTATCGCCGCCGGGCTAGTGCTAGCTGTGGCAGCCATTCACAACCCCAAAGGGGGCGTGGGTAGAGGCATTTATGGCCTGTTGGGGCTAGCTGCTGTGGGCACCGGTGCCTTTATCGCCGGGCGTCACGTATGGCTGCAGGGCTTACCAGCAGATGAGGTGCCTAGCTGTGGCCCAGGGCTGGATTACATGATGGATATCCTACCTATGCAGGAAGTCGTCGCCATGGTGCTTACCGGCTCTGGGGAGTGCGCTGAAATCGATTTCATGCTGTTAGGACTATCGCTGCCCGCCTGGACCCTCATCGGCTTTTTATTGCTGGGGTTGGTGCCGCTGCGTATTTTATGGCTAGCTATTAAGCGCTAGGATGGGTAATGGCAGCCGGTAGCCCACCGGCTGCTTAATATCGGCGTTGACTATTGACGGCGCACTATTCAGTATCAAGGAAACCATACCCGCCAAGATTGACAGAGGTAGAGGGAAAGGCGAGTCTAGCCCTGTTAAAGGCGGCTATCTGCAAGGAGAAAGCCCCATGCTCGACGATTGCAAAAATGCCCTGGAGCGCTGGGGAGGCGTACACAGCTTGATTGATCGCTGGCTTGATCAGCGTCGCGCGCTGCTGGTGAGCTTTATTGAACTAAAAGAAGCCTGCGATGCGGAGTTGGAAGACGTGAGCAAAGCGCGCATTGATACCTTCAGCGAACTGCTGATGGACTATATCAGTGCTGGGCACTTTGAGATTTACCCGCAGCTTGCGGAAGAAGCGAAAGCCTTTGATGACGAAAGCGCGCTTCACATTGCCGCACAACTGCTAGAGCGCCTAGAAATGTCTACTGCTATGGTGCTGGAGTTTGATGAAGACTTCGCATCCCCGGTGCGCTGCCAGCAAAACCTAGCGCGGTTGCCCGCTTGGATTGACCGTCTCGCCAAAGGCCTGACTGAACGCTTTGCGCTAGAAGATCAGCTCATTGCTCGTTTGCACGCCGTCCATAGCCCCAAGCAAGTGAAATCTCCCGCCTAATTTTCCGCTAAGGCAGCATTTCTGGCTGCCTTAGCGGATGCTGACTTGCTAATAACTCACTCGCATCCTTAGCGGCGCAGCTTGCCGCCAATCACTAGCATGCAGGGAGTGAGCAGCAGCGTGAGGGCGGTGGCAAAGGTAAGGCCACCGGCAATCGCGCTGGACATCTGGGTCCACCATTGGGCGGAAGGGGCGTTAAAGCCTAGCGCTGGGGCGAACAGGTTAACGTTTACCCCCAACACCATCGGCATTAAGCCCAGCACGGTGGTAATGGCGGTGAGCAGTACGGGCCGCAGGCGCAAGCAGCCTGATTCCAATGCTGCTTGAACGGGTGTCATCCCATCTGCGCGCAGCTCATTGTAGGTATCGATCAATACGATATTGTTGTTCACCACGATCCCTGCCAACGCGATGACCCCCATGCCTACCATCACAATGCCGAACGCTTGGCCGGTGATGAGTAGTCCCATCAATACCCCTGCCGTTGAGAACACAATCGCCGATAGCACTAGCACTGCTTGATAGTAGCTATTGAACTGGGTCACCAAAATCAGTGCCATTAAGCCAATCGCAATCAAAAAAGCGCCCACTAAGAACTGCATCGATTCCTGCTGATCCTCCTGTTCACCGGCCACATTCACCATTAGCCCATCGGGCAGTTGGCTCTGGCCAGCGTCTAGCAGTGCGCGCAGCCGCTCATCGGCTAAGAAGCCTGGGGCTAAGTCGGCTTCCACCGTAATAGCACGGCGGCCATCAATGCGGTTAAGCGTGCCCACTTTTGGTGCAGGAGTAATCTCCACAAAGTGCGAAATAGGCACCTGCCCGCGAGGGGTATTAATCGTCAAACGCTCAAGCTGGTTCAATGTGCGCCAGTTTTCTGGCAGGCGAACGCGAATATCCACCTCATCATTCACCGTCGGCGGGCGGTAAGTGGCGACTTGCAGGCCGGTGGTGAGCAGTTGAACGGCACTGCCGATGGTGGTGATATCGGTTCCCATACGGGCTGCAGCTTCACGATCCACATGCACCTGCCACTCGACGCCCGGCAGGCTGCGGTTATCCTGAATATCGGTAAAGCCGCCAAGGTTGCGCATCATCGCCGTGATTTGATCAACTCCTGCATCGGCAATGTCCGGGTCGGTAGCACTCACTTCCAGCACAATCGGCTTGCCGCCGCCGGGGCCCATCTCCTGCTCTTGAAACTCCAGGGTAATGCCTGGGATATCCTGGGTGCGCTCAGCCATATCCGCCAGAATGGTGCGAGCAGGACGGCGCTGATACCAGTCGATAAACTGGAACTGAAGCATGCCAATTACATCACTACCCATTTGCTGGTCGGGCACAGCGTAAGAGCGGGCGTAGAGCGCCTCCACTTCCCCCATACCACCCAAGCGCTGCTCCACGCGCTGCAATATCGCGTCAGTTTCTTCCGCCGAAAAGTCGCCACGGGCGCGTACCAGTACCTGGGCGCTGTCCGGCTCGACACTGGGAAAAAAGTCTACGCCATGGTTAAAGCGTGCATAGCCGGTGTACAGCAGTGCGATGAGCAGTACGGCAAACAGCAGTACCCAGGCTGGGTGCTGCAGGAGACGGCTCAGTATCCGACGGTAACCACGGCCTAGCGCCGTGCTTTCATCTATCGGCCCGGTACCACTGGCATGAGTGGTGCGCGTGAACAGGCGGCCCAGCGTAGGCAAGAACACCAGTGCCATCGCTAAGGAGGCTAGCAGGCATAAAATCACCGTGGCGGGCAGGTACTTCATAAATTGGCCTACCACGCCGGGCCAGAACAGTAGGGGGATAAAGACCACCACGGTCGTCGCGGTGGAGGCGATCACTGGCCAGCTCATACGCGAAGCGGCATTAAGCCACGCCTGATAAGGGGCTTGCCCCTCGTGCAAGTGGCGGTCTGCCAGCTCGCTGACCACTATGGCACCGTCTACTAACATACCTGCCACCAGGATGAGTGCAAACAGCACCACAATATTGAGCGTAAATCCAAACGCCCACACCAGCAGAATGCCGGTGAGGAACGCGCCTGGAATGGTCAGCCCTACCAGCAGTGCCATCCTCCAGCCCATCACGGCCACCACCACGATGAGTACCAGCACAACGGCGGTTAACACGTTATTCAGCAGCTCCGAGAGCATGTTCTGCACGGTAACCGACTCATCCAGAATAGTGGTTATCCGTAGCTGTTCGGGCAGCAGGTCTTCCGCGAGTGCGAACTGCTCTCGCACCGCTTCAATGGTCGCGATGATGTTGGCCCCAGCGCGTTTGGAGATTTCCAGCACCACGGCGGGCTGGCCATCAATACGGGCAAATCCTTCGGCCTCTTTGTAGGTGGGGTGAATCCAGGCCACATCGCCAAAGGTGACCACTTGATCTCCTTCTACTTTCACCGGCATGCTCATCACGTCGTTTAACGACTCAATAATGCCGGGAACCTTTAACGCTAAACGCCCCGCGCCCGTATCCAGACTGCCTGCGGCGACCAAGCGGTTATTGCGCGATATCTGATTGAACAGGGTGTCGAAATCAACGCCGTAGCTCTCCAGCACCAGCGGGTCGACGACGATCTCCAACAGGTCCTCCCGTTCGCCAGCAATCTCTACCTCGAGCACATCGGCGATGCCTTCGATTTCCTCTTTCAAGCGCCGAGCAATCGTCATCCGCTCCCGGGTATCCAGCTCGCCGGAGAGGCCGATACTCAGAACGGGAAACTCGGAGACGTTAACTTCCATCACCCGTGGCTCTTCCGCTTCATCGGGCAGGCTGCTGCGGGCAATATCGACGCGCTCGCGCACATCGGCCAGGGCGGTGTCTGGGTCAAAACCAGGATCGAACTCAAGCGTTACCGAGGCGTGGCCTTCACTGGACTGAGCGGTGAATTTACGCAGCCCCTCGATGCCCCGCAGCTCCTGCTCCATGGGGCGGACCAGTAGGCGCTCGCCATCTTCGGGGCTGACGCCCTCCAGCGCGAGAGAGACGTAGATAATCGGAATGGTAACGTCAGGGTTGGCTTCTTTGGGAATCGCCTGCCATGCGGCAGTGCCCGCCAGTAGCAGCCCTACCAGTAGCAACAGCGTGGTACGGGTATGGGTGAGGGCGGCATTAATTAACTGGCGCATGTCCACCTTCCTGGGCAGGCACGGGGGTTACCGCTTCGCCGGGGCTGACCAAGCCAGCGCCAAGGGTAATCAGCGTGACCGGATCAGGCAGCCCGGTGACATAGGCACGCTGGGTATCTGCACTGATCAGTTCCACGGCGGTTTGCACCACGCGGTTCTCTTCATCCAGATGCTTGATGGCTAACTGGCCCCGCTCATCCAAGCTAAAGAGCGCAGGGGAGAGGGTATGGACCAGGCGGGGAGGTTGGGTAATCGTAAACTCAGCGCTACCGCCCGCTAATCGTTGACGCTCTGGGTTGTCCAGCGACACTTCGATATAGAACGTGCGCGTAGCCTCTTCTGCCCGGCTGCTGATATAGCTAACCTCACCCGTTAATGAGTCACCGTTAAGTAGTCTTGCGGTAACGGGTAAGCCAACGCTCAATTCGCCGACCTGTTGCTGTGAAGCCCAGGCAGTGCCGGTTAAGCGACGATCATCAATCAAGCGAGCCCACTCTTCGCCTGGCTGGAGTAGGTCGCCAAGCTCTACCTGTATTCGGTCGAGGGTGCCGTCAAATGGGGCAGTGGGCCGGGTGTCTTGCAGCTGTTTCTCTAGCTGCGCTACTTGGGCAGCGCTGGCGCTGAGCGCACTTTGCAGGCGCAGTAGCTCCGGCTGGGAAATTAGCTCACGACGGCGCAGGTTCTGGGCACCGGCGTACTCGGCTTCGGCCAGCGCTAGTTCATCTCTGGCCTGCTGCAAGCGTTCGGGCAGGGCATCGTTATCCAGCACTAGTAGCGTTTCGCCCTGGCGCACGCTCTCTCCTTGCTCGACCGGCTTCTCTGCGACGTAACCCGCGATGTTGGCACGCAGCACTATCTCACGCTCAGCGGTGAGCTGGCCCTGTAGCACCTGCTGGGGAATATAAGGCGTGCTCTGCTGAGTGCTTACCTCGACGCGGGGGAGAGCCTCGGCTTGCTCTGCTGTGCTTTCAGGAGGTGAAGATTGAAACTGCTGAAAATCGCCAACGGCCAGCCATACCACTAACGCCAGCACCAGCAGGCTAGCCAGCGCGTAAGAGGGGGGAATTCGTCGCATGGGAAGTCACTGTTCCAAATAGGATGACAAAAGGTGCATAGCGCGGTAGGAAGGTCCCGCAGCCCGCCACACCATAGCGTAACTGGCCGTTTTCAGCGAGTACCAAGCTCGCGCGCGAATGGGTAGTCGTCTCATGTC
>Ga0194137_10000424_pt1 | contig 28534 bp, 18 predicted proteins | sample TARM_MetaG_T3_14_FD_134025 | JGI IMG/M metagenome (GOLD analysis project Ga0194137, IMG submission 134025) | Freshwater microbial communities from Pennsylvania, USA, analyzing microbe dynamics in response to fracking - TARM_MetaG_T3_14 (version 2) | ecosystem: Environmental > Aquatic >... | reverse complement strand
TTCGGTGAAGGTGTCGGCGCCGCGCATGGTGGGTGTCGCTTCAGGTCGTTGAGGTGCTACGCTGATAACGCATCACGCCACTGGGGCGTGGACTTGGCTGTTGGGTATTTCCGCGGCCTGCTAAGGCTCGGTGAGGTCGGCAAAGCCTTACACTCCCTGCGGCGTTGCCGCGGCCGTGCGCAAGGCTTTGTCTGTGTGCAATTGACTCGGTGGGTCGTGTGCGGTGGCAGGCGAAGGCCTGTTTATGAGCACAGCGGCGTGCAACGCACGGGACGCCGGAGTGAATGGCTCGCAGATGGATACATAGGAAGCTGTGGCCCAGCTCCACGCCGAGCGCCAGTTGGGCCAAAGCGCCCATCAGCAAGGCGTGCAAGGCCTGTTCAGTCACGATGCCGAGCGCAAAGCGAATGAACCTGTGAAGGTGAAGTTGCTTCGCGCTTCACCCTTGAAGTGCCCTTGCGTTCGGCAGTTATTTGCCCCCTGGTATGTGGATGCCAACACAAAGAATGGCCAAGAACCAGTGCCAAACATGCAAACGCAAGCAATGAGACATTGCATGCACACCATTTGCGCGTGACGGTCTATGAGCCCCTGGCTGTGCCGAATAAGGCCTCGTTGTAGCTGTCTGCTCCCCGCATCGGTGCGTCTTCTCGCTGGCTTGTCACATGCGTTCTCTCGTGCAAGGATCGGGCTAGATCTCAGGTATTTCAACGGCCTGCTAATCCAATAAAACCAAAACTTTTGTCTGATTTGCTGGTCGCGATAGGTGGGGAGAAAATTGAAATTGTTGCCTAAGTCATTCGCTTCGCTGTGCTTGATGGTTGCACTGGCATACGGTGCCAGTACGTGTGCTGCAGAGCAATGTGACGCTTCGAGGCCAAAGAAAACTGCATTTGGGGCACTTGTGCTTCAAAAATGCAGTGGTGACAGGACGCATTTCGATGTCATTGTGGATGGCGTGCAGGTACTGACAGATGTTTTTTTGTCGCGTGAGGACTTTGATAAAACCAAAGGTGTCTGGATATATTCAAACGGCGGAACGGCCCTTTATCTTGTTGACCTTAGTAAAAAGCCTGTCGTCGTGTGGCGGTTTGGTGTGAGGATGTCCACAAATGAGTTTGAGTTTGCCTCATGGGGTAAAGATCGTGTTGTGATTGCGATAAAAAATAACACACGCTTTACCTATCAAGATGGCAAAATAAAGTTGCCCAATCAAGATTGGGTTGTTGAGCATACATTGATCAATGCTGGGAATATGAGATTCAATAGTGATGGTTCAGTTTCACAGGGTGTTGTTGTCATGAAATTTATCCCCTTTGCAGAAGGCATCAGGACATCTCAATAGCGCCAACCAGTGGTGAGGGACTTTGGAAGGCGACTGAGCCGCCTCATGCGGGTACAGGCTTGGCCAAGGAGGACGCTGTGGCGTTTTTCGAAGAGGTACCATTGCCCAAGGCTCAGTGAGGTCGGCAAAGCCTTACACTCCCTGCGCGTTGCCGCGACCGTTGCGCGGCCCCTTGTCTGACGTGCCCATGTCCCAGCAAACGCTTGAATTTACCCAGCCGCCCTCTGACGGCGGCGACTCCCTGACCCTGGCCCATTACGCCGAGCGCGCCTACCTGGAATACGCCCTGAGCGTGGTCAAGGGCCGCGCCCTGCCGGATGTCTGCGATGGCCAGAAGCCCGTGCAGCGCCGCATCCTCTACGCCATGGACCGCATGGGCCTGAGTTTTTCGGGTGCCAGCGGGCCCAAGCCCGTGAAAAGTGCCCGCGTGGTGGGCGACGTGCTGGGCAAATACCACCCCCATGGTGACACAGCCGCCTACGACGCCATGGTCCGCATGGCCCAGGATTTCGCGCTGCGTTATCCGCTGATTGATGGGCAGGGCAACTTCGGCTCGCGTGACGGTGACGGCGCAGCCGCCATGCGCTACACGGAAGCCCGCCTGGCGCCGATCGCTCGCCTGCTGCTGGACGAAATCGACATGGGCACGGTCGATTTCAACCCCAACTACGACGGCACCGAAGAAGAGCCCAAGCAGCTGCCCGCGCGCCTGCCCTTTGTGCTGCTCAATGGCGCCAGTGGCATCGCCGTGGGCCTGGCCACCGAGATCCCCAGCCACAACCTGCGCGAGGTGGCCGCCGCCACGGTGGCGATGATCCGCAACGACAAGCTCTCGGACGACGAGCTGTTTGACCACCTGCAAGGGCCCGACTTCCCAGGTGGCGGCCAGATCATCTCCAGCACGCAGGACATCCAGGACGCCTACCGCACCGGCCGTGGCAGCCTGAAGGTGCGCGCCCGCTGGAAGATCGAAGACCTGGCGCGCGGCCAGTGGCAACTGGTGGTCACAGAGCTGCCGCCTGGCACCAGCGCGGCCAAGGTGCTCGAAGAAATCGAAGAGCTGACCAACCCCAAGGTCAAGACCGGCAAGAAGGCCCTGACAGCCGAGCAGACGCAGCTCAAGACCACGCTGCTGTCGGTGCTCGATACGGTGCGCGACGAGTCCAGCAAGGACGCCGCGGTGCGCATCGTGTTTGAGCCCAAGACCCGCACGGTCGAGCAGCAAGAGCTCATCACCACCCTGCTGGCCCACACCAGTCTGGAGAGCTCGGCCTCGATCAACCTGACCATGGTCGGGGCCGATGGCAGGCCCACGCAAAAGAGCCTGCGCCAGATCCTCACGGAGTGGATTGGCTTCCGGATGGAGACGGTCACGCGGCGCACGCAGTTCCGCCTGAACAAGGTGCTCGACCGCATCCACATCCTGGAGGGCCGCCAGCTCGTCCTGCTCAACATCGACGAGGTCATCCGCATCATCCGCAACAGCGATGAGCCCAAGGCCGCGCTGATCGAGCGTTTCAAGCTCAGCGACCGGCAGGCCGAGGACATCCTCGAACTGCGCCTGCGCCAACTGGCCAAACTGGAGGCGATCAAGATCGAGCAGGATCTGGCCGAGCTGCGCACCGAGCAGGCCAAGCTGGAAGACATCCTGGGCAGCCCCAGCTCGCTCAAGCGCACGGTGATCAAGGAGATCGAGCTTGATGCCAAGCAGTTTGGTGACGAGCGCCGCACCCTGATCCAGGCCGAGAAGCGCGCCGTGGCCGAGGTCAAGGTGATCGACGAGCCGGTGACGGTGGTGGTCAGCCTCAAGGGTTGGGTGCGTGCGCGTACCGGCCATGGGCACGACCCGGCCGGCTTTGCCTTCAAGGCGGGCGATGGCCTCTATGGCACGTTCGAGTGCCGCACAGTCGACCCGATGATCGTGGTGGGCAGCAATGGGCGCGTCTACAGCGTGCCGGTGAGCAGCCTGCCTGGTGCGCGCGGCGATGGCTCGCCTATCACCACGATGATCGACCTGGAGTCGGGCACGCAGCCTGTGCACTACTTGGCTGGCAGTGTGGAGCAGACCATTTTGTTTGCCAACACCGGCGGTTTCGGCCTGATGGCCAAGCTGGGCGACCTGCTGACGCGCCAGAAGGGCGGCAAGAGCTTCCTGTCGCTGGACGAAGGCGACCATGTGTTGCCGCCGGTGCTGGTGCAGCCTGGCCACACGCAGGTGGCTTGCCTGGCGCAGGGTGGGCGCATGCTGGTGTTCGGCCTGGATGAACTCAAGCTGCAATCCAATGGTGGACGCGGCCTGACGCTGATGGAAGTCGATGCCAAGAAGGATCCGCTGATCTCGGTGGCCACGGTGCACGGTGGTGTCAAGGTGATCGGCTCGGGGCGTGGCGGCAAGGCCAAGGAAGAGGACGTGCGCAACTCGGCCTACCTCGCCCATGTGGGCAAGCGCGCCCGCAAGGGCAAGGCCGTGGACGCCTTCCAGAAGGTGCTGCGCGTGTTGCCGCTGGCGTGATGCCTGGCTTGATGCCTGACGCTCAGGGCTGGCATGACGACAGGCTGACGAAAGCGGCCTGCCAGGTCATGCCACTTGTGCCGCATGCAAGCAGGAAAACGCGGGTCCGGCGAGGTGTGCTGCTTGGTTAGGCTTGTTGCTATCTGACCCCTGAACCTCTGGAGCTGACATGAGCACGCTAGCCGGCAAGACCCTCTTCATCACCGGTGCCAGCCGCGGCATCGGCAAAGCCATCGCGCTGCGCGCCGCCAAGGATGGCGCCAACATAGTGGTGGCCGCCAAGACGGCCGAGCCGGACCCACGCCTGCCCGGCACCATCCACACGGCTGCCGCCGAGATCGAAGCCGCTGGCGGCAAGGCCTTGCCCCTGGTGCTCGATGTGCGCGATGAAAACCAGGTGCGAGAGGTCGTTGCCAAGGCGGCCTCGCATTTCGGTGGCATCGACATCCTGGTCAACAACGCCAGCGCCATCAACCTCACCAAGACAGCCGAGACACAGGCCAAGCGCTACGACCTGATGATGGACATCAATGTGCGCGGCACCTTCATGTGTTCACAGGCCTGCCTGCCGCATCTGGAGAGGGCGGCCAACCCGCACATCCTGGTGCTGTCGCCGCCTATCAACATGCAGGAGAAATGGTTCGAGTCGCACGCGGCCTACACCGTCTCCAAGTACAGCATGAGCATGATGGCCTACGGCCTGGCCGCCGAGCTCAAGGCCAAGGGCGTGGCCGTCAACGCCTTGTGGCCACGCACGCTGATTTCCACCTCGGCCCTGAACGTGGCCGGCTCGCACCTGGGGACGCTGGGCCGCATGCCCGAGATCATGGCCGATGCGGCCTACTTGATCCTGACCAGGCCCAGCCGCGACAAGACGGGTCAGTTCTTCGTGGATGAGCAGGTGCTGCGCGACGCCGGTGTCACCGACTTCGACCGCTATCTGACGACGCCAGGCTCGACGCCCATGCTCGATCTCTACATCGACGCCTGATCGCGAAAAAGCCGAACCCGCTCAGACCCGCACGACCGTCACCGAGCACTCGGCTTCAGCCACCACCTGCGCGCTGACACTGCCCAGATAGCGGCGCAGCGCCGAGTTGCCGCGCGCACCCATCACGATGTGGTCCACCTGGTTCTTGGTGGCGAACTCCACGAGGGCATGGGCTGTATCGGGTGCCTCCAGCACATGGAAGGTCAGGCGGTGCTCATCGAGCTGCAACTGCTGTTGCAGCGGGCGCGCCCAATGCTTGATGGCGACCAGTTGCCGCACATGCAGGCTGTGGCCCTCGTCATCGGTGAGCTTGTCCATGCCCACCCGGTTGATCCTCATGATGCTCACGCAAGCCAGGCGCGCACCAGGCTCGATCTGCAGGATGCGGCGCACCGTGGCCAGCAGCTTTTGATCCAACTCGGGCGTGCTGGCCTTGGTCGCAATGGCCACCATGATGATGGGGCTGCGCGCCACGTGCTGCGTGGCATTGGCCTGGTTGTCGGGCTCGGCGCCAATGGCTTTAAACCAGCGCTTGAAGTGGCTCAATCCACCTCTCGGCGCGACGTGTTCTGCGCGCTTGGTCAGCGGGATCTGATCGGGGTGTTGCAGGTCCAGGGCCAGCTGCGCGCCGGTCTGGTAGCGCTTGGCCGGGTCCACCTCCAGGCAGCGCAGGATCACTTCCTGCATCCAGGGCGGCAGGTCGGGCCGGTGCGCGCGCGGCGGGATCGGGTCGGTGTAGAGCCGCTTGCGCAGGCCCGAGACGCTGTTGGGGTTGCCGAAAGGGCGCTCGCCGGTGGCGAAGTGGTAGAGCATCACGCCCAGTGCGAACAGATCGCTGCGCGGGTCGTTGCGGATGAACTGCACTTGCTCGGGCGACATATAGGGGCCCGTGCCCATGGGCAATGAGAACTCCTCTTCCAACAGATCCGGCAACTGGGCATGGCGCGACAGGCCGAAGTCCACCAGCACGGCCTCGCCAGTGGGCCTGAACATGATGTTGCTGGGCTTGACGTCCAGGTGCACCAGGTGCTGCTTGTGGAGTTCGTGCAAGGCCTGGGCGACGCGCTGCCCGATGTCGGCCACGTCTTCAATGGGCAATGGTGCAAGATCGAGCCTGGGGCGCAAGGAATCGCCCCCGATGCGCTCCATCACGATGTAGGGCTGGCGAGTGAAGTCGCCCTTGGTCAGGAAGCGCGGCACATGCGGGCCCTGGAGCATGGGCATCACCATCTGCTCGACCTCGAAGCCGACGATGGTCGCTGGGTCTTCGCCGCCCTTGATACGCGGGATCTTCATGATCAAGGGCGATGCGCTCGCACCCTCAACCGGCTCGACATCCCACAGTGTGGCCATGCCGCCCTGGTGCAGCTTCTCCTTGAGCCTGAACTGGTCGATCACATCGCCGGCTTGCAGCTTGCCTGGTGGTGTCATCATGGTCGGCCCTTTGCGGTTCCTGGCACGCTAACGCCCGTCGCGCAAGCGCTGCGCCAGGAAAAGCGGCAAGCCGGCGTCGATGATGCATTGGGCCGCGCGCTCATGGTCATAGGGCACGCGGTAGAAGGTCAGCTGCCGGCTGTCGGTGTCGAAGGTGAGGTAGCAGGCCGCGGGGTTGCCATCGCGAGGCTGGCCCACCGAGCCCGGAATGGCCAGCCAGCGGCGCATGGGCGACAGGATGATGGGCGTGCCGTCCACCGGCGAGAAGTCGCCCGACTTGCCCGTGCTGGAGAGGTGGTACAGGCAGGGCTGGTGCATGTGGCCGCAGAACACGAAGGGGTGCTGGCTGACCTGCAGGCTGCGCACGGCCTCCATGCGGCCATCCAGATAGGCCCAGTGCGCCGGGTCATGCACATTGGCGTGCGCGAACTGGCAGTCGCCCCACTCGGCGGTCAAGGGCAGCGATTCGATGAAGGCGATGTGGGCGGCGCTGAGCTGCTGCCGCGTCCAGGCCAGCGACTCCTGCACATGGCCGCCGAGCTGATGCGCCTCTTCGTGGCGGATCGCATCATCGTGGTTGCCCTTGATGGCGATCGCGCCTTCCTGAACGCGCTGGTAGACGAAGTCCAGCACCCATACGGGGTCGGCGCCGTAATCGACATAGTCGCCCAGCAGCACCGTCCGCTCACAGCCTTGCTGGGTGGCGTGCTCCCACACGGCCTCGACGGCTTGGCGGTTGGCGTGAAGGTCAGAGAGGACGGCGACTTTCATGAGGAGCGGGTTACGGCGACGCGCATGCAAGGTGCATGCAGTGTAGGTCTGCCGCAACGCGCGCCTCAACCCGGGGTATCAGGCGTTGTGCAATTTCATTTCTTTGCGCAAGGCCACGGCATCGGGTGCGTGCCGAGGGGCACCCGCTTCCAGCCTGAAGACCTGGACGGCGTCCGCCACCGTCTTGGCGCGGCTGGCGACACTCAGTGACGCGGCGGCAATCTGCTCGACGGCAGCGGCGTTCTGCTGTGTGATGCCATCGAGCTGGCTGACCGCGGTGTTGATCTGCGAGATGCTGTCGAGCTGGTCTGCCGAGCCGTGGCTGAGCTGGTCCACCAGGCTGGTGACCTGCTCAACTGCCGCCAGTGCCTGCGCCATGGCCTGGGTGGCGGCGTTGGTGAGCGCGCTGCCAGCGCGGACCTTCTCGGACGAGTCCGTGATGAGCTGCTTGACCTCGCGGGCCGCTGTGCCCGTGCGTTGCGCCAGCGCACGCACCTCCGCGGCGACCACGGCGAACCCACGGCCTTGCTCACCCGCACGCGCGGCCTCCACGGCGGCATTGAGCGCCAGGATGTTGGTCTGGAACGCGATGCCGTCGATGACCTGGATGATGTCGGTGATGCGCTTGGAGGATTCCTCGATGGCCTGCATGGTCTGGGTCACGTCACCGACCACGGAGCTGCTGTGGTTGGTGACGTGCATGGTCTCGCTGGCCAGGCTGGCGGCTTCCTGTGCCGTGTTGGTGTTGCCTTTGACCACGCCGGTGATCGACTCCATGGACGCAGCCGTCTGCTGCAGACTGCTGGCCTGTGTCTCCGTGCGTGTCGACAAGTCCTGGTTGCCTGCGGCGATCTCACGCGTGGCCAGCAGCATCGCGTCGACCTCGTTTCGTGCATCCTTCACGATGGAGCGCAGGTTCACGTTGAGCTGGTTGAGGGCGCGTGTGAACTGCCCGATGAGGTCGCTGCGTTCGGATGACAAGGTCTGGGTCAGGTCACCTGCGGCCATGCGGTTGGCGTGGCTCATGAGCTGCTTGATCGGGCGAACGGTGAGCAGGTCGATGGCCAGCCCGGTCGCCGCCCACGACACTGCGGTGATGAGCAGCCAGGCAATCGGTGCGTTGAAGAAAGTACCAACAGGGGAATGACCACCCAGCAGCAGACCAGCGCCAAAGCCTGCCGATACCAGCAGCGCATTGAGCAAGGAGAGCCGGCCCGCGATGCCCAGCTGGAGCTTGCGACGCAACCGCTCGATCGGCGTGTCCTTGACGACCATGCCACGCTGCAATCGATGCTTGATCCGACCTGAGGCCTGTTCCTCACGCATCACCCGGTAAAGCGCTTCAGCCTTGTCGATGGCCGCCCGATCGGCTTCGGTGCGCACGGACATGTAGCCCATGGGCTGATCGCCGTCCATCAGCGGTGTGACATTGGCCTGTACCCAATAGAAGGTGCCGTCCTTGCGTCGGTTCTTGACCAGACCAGACCACGGGTAGCCCGCCTGGATGCTGTCCCACATGTCCCGGAAGGCTTCCTCGGGCATGTCGGGGTGGCGGATCATGTTGTGGGGCTGGCCCAGCAACTCCTCTCTGTCATAGCCGCTGACCTGGATGAAGGCCGGGTTGCAGTAGGTGATGCGACCTTTGAGGTCGGTGGTGGAAACAAGGGTCTCCCCGTGAGGGAAAAGATACTCCCTTGCCAAGACAGGCAAATTGGTGCGCATGGCAGATGTTCCTCCTTGAGAACGAAATGGGTGCCGAAACTTGACAGGTACCCCAAGCCGTCTCCTGTCCATGTCACCATTGGGCCTGACGGTGGCCCGACGTGCTCTATCCATCGGGTGCGGTGGGTGTGAACTTGACCTCGTATTGCGGGTCCATCAGGCCTGTTTCATGATCTAGATCAAATGCAGAAACACTGGGCGGGTACGCCTGGGAATTTGTCACATCATGTGGGTGCGCGACAGTTTGATAGGATGTGCACTCCGGTCAGCCCGAAATGCAGGGCGCTCGTCCGACATACACCATGAGAACTGCAGAACAAGAAGCCGTGCTGCGCTCGGTTCGCAAGCTCGTTGCCTTCTGGCAAATCACCGCTGATGAACTCTCCGGTATTCCCGAACCTGAAAAGGTGGTGGAAGTCGTGAAGCCGCCAGCAGCGATCAAATACCGGCATCCCAGAAGTGGCGAAACCTGGGATGGTGAAGGCTCACAGCCTGAATGGCTGCGTGAGGCGCTGACCAGGCAGGGCTACACCGTCGAGGAATTGCGCGCGACACTTGACGAGGGCACGACGCAGGCCTGAGCCCCGCTTTTTGGATCACTCAGGGCAGGTACTCGTAGACCAGGTACACATAGACGGGGGCGTCCGGAAAGGCAAAGCCTTCGCGTTTGACCAGCATCAGCCGGGGCTCAGCCGTTCGTCCATGGTGACTCAGCCAGTTGCCCACCTGCACGGCGCATGGTGTGCTCAGATAGGCTTGGCGCTCGCTCAGGCTGATCTGTTGCACCTCGGTCACATTGGCTGCCTGCCATCCGCCGCGACAGATCAACAAGCCGCCCTCGTGCTGCCAACCGGTATGCGGTGTGACCTGTGCCCGTGGGTCGTCTGGCGTACCGGGCATGGTGAACAGCTGGTGGTTGCCGTAAAACGCGAGGAAGCCGCTTTCAGACCATTGCCCGGCCACCCAGTGCAGTGGCACATCCGGATGTTGTTCTCGCCAAGATGACAAGATCACTTTGGCCGCTTCTTCCCTGGGGAGGAAGTAGCTGGGTGTCTGGGTGGCGACGTAGTGGTGTGCCAGCAAGGGGCCGGAGACAAGCAGGCCCATCAAAAGCCCGACATGGACGCGGCTGGCGCGGCGCGAGAAGCCTGTTGCATCAAGGGGTAACTGCACGGACAGGTTGCGCACCCACAGCAGCGGGTAGGCGTAGCCGATCGGGATGGCCCAGGGCAGCGACAGCTTCACAAAGCCCGTGATGCCAAAGACCAGGGTGATGAACCAGGGCATGAAGGCCAGCCAGAACAGCGTGTCGTTCCAGCCCCGGTGTTGCCAGCAAAGGAGCATGCGTCGCAACAAGCCTCGCTGCTGGAATGTGGCGGGGCTCAACAGCATGGCTGTTACCAGCCAGGCCAGCCCCCAGTAGATCAGTGGTGAGAGCGTGAAGTGCCACAACTCTTTCCAGGCCACATGGCCATCACCTTGCTCGCCCACATAAGCCACGGACGCCCATTGATGGCTCATCTGCCACTGCGCATGGGGAATCAGGCAGACCACGAATGTCAGAAAGGCTACCCAGGGTGTGCGGCTGAGGTACCAACGCCGGCCTTCCGGCGTGAGCAGCGAGCTCAGGAACAAGCCCAGCAGCAGCACGCCTGTGTAGTACTTGCCCAGCATCGCCATGGCCGACACCGCGCCCAAGCCCACGGCCCACCACAGAGATGGCTTGCGCAGCACGTAGACCTGCGTCCACACCACGGCCACCCAGGGCCAGGCCGCCAGCAAGATGGTGTTGGCGTTGTACTTGGCCGAGAGCGTGCTTTCCGGCAAGCCGCACACGGTGATCACGAGAATGGGCCACAGCCACCGACGCAGGCCATGCAACCTGGCTAATTCCAGAATGCCCAGCAGGCCTACCGCCACGACCACATAGGCCAGCAGCTTGTAGGCGCCCGTAGTGGTTGGCCACACCATGAACCAGAGGTGCGTGACCCAGTTCATGAGGGGCGGGTGCTTGTAGGTGCCCCAGGACCAGGTCTGCCCCCACACCCACGATTCGAGCATGTCGCCGTAGGGGTCGAGGTTCGCTTCGGCCAGCGTGCGCACGCCAGCCCACAGCAAGACCCAGGCGAGGATCCCCATGAGCAGCCGTGGAGAAAAGGGGAGGGGCGAATGAGCGCGCTCTTGTTGAGCGTCTTGCAGGCGCAGCGAAGTCATCGGGCCATTTTTGGACTCGAAGCTTTCTGACAGCTTTCGTGGCCTGGCGTGCATGACGGGTCGGTGCGCTGGTCCCCCCGACAGGAATCGAACCTGTATTTGCCGCTTAGGAATCTTATGTTCACCAAATTTGTCAATAACACTATACGACGGTAGGACTTTTTGGGCTCGGGCGTAAACAACTTGGGGTGCGAGGAGCAAGTTGTTTACACAGCACTCAAAATATCCACGAAAGGTGCATTTCGTGACAGGGTGGTGTTGGCTGTGGGGCAACAAGCACCGCAGCTTCTCTCAAGTAGGGTTTTTGAAGAGTTGGCTACTTGGTTCTTTTTTGCGCTCGCCGATTACGAGTTGCAATTGCGTCAAGTGCCGTATCAAGTTCCACGGCGAAATCTGGGAGTGACGACCCTAGGCCCTTAAGCCACGCTCGAAGTTCTAGAACATCTAGGCGTCGAACTCCTCGCTCTACCTTGCTGATGTCGCTCTGAGGCATGCCAATGCGCAGCGACAGCTCGTCTTGCGTGACGTTGCTGTCTTGACGTAGCTGCCGCAGCATAGACAGCAGCCGTTCCTGTTGTTCCGTGTGTAGAGACTTTTGCATAGAGCACCGAAGTGCTCTGAGCATTCATTCGAATTTAGAATATGCGAAATTGAACTATTTTTGCGAGTTGCTGAATGTTTATGACGCACCCAGCGTTGGAGCACGCCCTGCCAATGTCGATCCTTCCGCCGGACGCAAAGCTCTGGAGGGCGGTTGAACTTTCACTGCGGCTACCTTGGTTCATCGCGGTGATCGAGGACCCAGAGGAGGAGGTCTACAGGGACTTGTTGCTATCAAGTGAGATGGAGCTGGCGCAGTTGATTCAAGACTATCCCGCGGCGATCAGAAGTCTTGACATCGTCTGCCCGGATCGGTACGAGGCACGATGGGCAATGCACAAGGTCCAAAAAATCTGGAAACAGGTAGAACCTTCTGGCTTTACGCAATGGATTTTTGAACATGCCGATGGCGCCAAGAACTATTGCCCACCGTGTTCAGATGAGCTCAAGCAATCCTTCGTCGCGCCAGACCACGTGCTTGATCTCGACTAGGTTTCAATGATGCTTGCGACCAGAGGGCGGCACCGGAATGGTATTTACTCATATCGCGCCACGCTTTCCAGGAGGCGGGGCACGCGTAGTGTGCCCTCTGCCAAATTTGGCGTGGACCAGGGTAGGTGCTCGCGTTTATTGGCACATCCGTAAAGATGGCTCGGTGGCGTTAACGAGCCACTTTGTCAAAGCGTTGAATGGTCGCATGCTGTCTGGCCGTATATGTCGCCTTCGTGGTGATAGGTCGGCTTGGCGCGATATGGCGCCGAGAGCCCTTGGATGAGCAGGCAGCAACACGATGAGCATCACGTGGGATAGGGCGGGTAGACGGTGGCTTCAGGCTCTGGGCGGATAGGTATCAATGGTTCAGGCAATTCCGGACATCTCCGATTTGACTCAGCCTGTTGCGCGTAGTTCTGATTGAGAAATCCGCGTCGGTTCGACTGGCATACTTGACCGCAATATGGCCAAACTCCGGCCAAGCAGTTTGAACCATGAATCAACAGGCCCTCTCCGCATTCATCTGGTCCGTCGCCGACCTGCTCCGTGGCGACTACAAGCAATCTGATTACGGCAAGGTCATCTTGCCTTTCACCGTGCTGCGTCGCCTCGACTGCGTGCTCGAAGCCACAAAGCCCGCGGTCCTCAAAGAGCTTGAGGCCAAGACTAAACTCGGAGTGAACCCCGAGCCCTTCCTGCTCAAGAAGACGGGGCTGAAGTTCTTCAACGAATCCGAGTTGGACCTACCCAAATTGTTGGGTGACCCCGACAACATCGCTCACAACCTGTTCACCTACGTGCAGGGGTTCTCAAGCGATGTGCGCGACATCTTCGACCACTTCGAATTCCAAGCCCAGATTGAGCGCTTGGCCAAAGCTGGCCTGCTTTACCAAGTGGCCGAGAAATTCGCCCAGATCGACCTGCACCCCGAAGCCGTCGGCAACATGCAGATGGGCCTGGTGTTTGAAGAGCTCATCCGCAAGTTCGCTGAAATCTCGAACGAAACCGCCGGGGAACACTTCACCCCGCGCGAGGTGATTCGCCTCATGGTGGATCTGATCTTCATTGAAGACAACGAGGCACTCTCCAAGCCGGGCGTAGTGCGTACCCTTTACGACCCGACTGCGGGCACAGGCGGCATGCTGAGCGTGGCTGGTGAATACCTCGCGGCGATGAACCCCCAGGCCCGCCTGACGGTGTACGGCCAGGAACTGAACCCCGAGTCGCACGCCATCTGCAAGGCCGACATGCTCATCAAGGGGCAGGACGTGGCCAACATCGCCTTTGGCAACACGCTGAGCGACGACGGTCACCCCACCATGAAGTTCGACTACATGCTGGCCAACCCGCCCTTTGGCGTGGAATGGAAGAAGGTCGAAAAAGAGGTGCGCAAGGAACACGAGCAACGTGGCTTCGACGGCCGCTTCGGCCCCGGCCTGCCGCGCGTGTCAGACGGCTCCATGCTGTTTTTGCTGCACCTGCTCAGCAAGATGCGCCCCGCCAAAGACGGCGGCAGCCGCTTCGGCATCGTGCTCAATGGCTCGCCCCTGTTCACGGGCGGCGCGGGCAGCGGCGAAAGCGAGATCCGCCGCTACGTGCTTGAGAACGACCTGGTCGAGGCCATCGTGGGCCTGCCCAACGACATGTTCTACAACACGGGCATTGGCACCTACATCTGGATCATCAGCAACCGCAAGCCCAAGGCCCGCCAGGGCAAGGTGCAGCTGATCGACGCCAGCGGCATGTGGCAGAAGATGCGCAAGAGCCTGGGCAGCAAGCGCAAGGAGCTGAGCGAGGCCCACATCGAGCGCATCACGCAGCTCTTTGGCCGCTTTGAAGAGGCCACGGATGACGACGGGAAACCTATCAGCCGCATCTTTGCCAACGAGGCCTTTGGCTACCACACCATCACCGTGGAGCGCCCGCTGCGCGATGCCGAGGGCAAGGTCGTGGTGGGTGAAAAGGGCAAGCAAAAAGGCAAGCCCCAGCCCGACTCGGCCCTGCGCGACACCGAGAACGTGCCCCTGACCGAAGACGTGGGCGAGTACTTCAAGCGCGAGGTGCTGCCCCATGCGCCAGATGCCTGGATTGACCCGGACAAGACCAAGGTGGGGTATGAGATCCCGTTCAACCGGCACTTCTATGTGTTCAAGCCGCCGCGCCCGTTGGCTGACATCGATGCCGACCTGAAGCGCACCACCGACCGCATCCTGGACATGATCAAGGGGCTGTCGGCATGAGCTTTCCGAGGTATCCGGCGTACAAGGACACGGGAGTGAGGTGGCTGGGCCAAGTGCCAGCACACTGGAATTTGAAGCCGCTTTGGAGTTGCTTTAGCCGCACCAAGCGAACAGGCTTCGAGGATGAGGTCCTTCTGTCGGTGTATCGCGACTACGGGGTCATTCCAAAGGCCAGCAGGGACGATAACTTCAACAAGCCTTCTGACGACCTTTCTGCATACCAATTGGTCAACGAAGGCGACCTCGTCGTGAACAAGATGAAAGCCTGGCAAGGCTCCGTCGCGATATCGGACCATCGGGGCATCGTGAGCCCTGCGTATTTCGTGTACGAATCCTTGCACGGGGAAGTCCCTCGCTTCTTTCATTACTTGATGCGCTGTGATCGCTACATCACTGGATACCTGTCCATTTCTGAGGGTGTGCGCGTCAATCAATGGGACATGGATCCAGCATTGCACTCGCGGATGCCATTGCTTATTCCCAGCATGAACGAGCAGGAAGCGATTGCAGACTTTCTCGACCATGAAACCGCCAAGATCGACGCCCTGGTGGCCGAGCAAGAACAGCTCATCATCCTGCTCAAAGAAAAGCGCCAGGCTGTCATCTCCCATGCCGTGACCAAGGGGTTGGCCCCGAAGGTGCCGATGAAGGATTCGGGCGTCGAGTGGTTGGGGGAGGTGCCTGCGCATTGGAGCGTTAGCGCATTGAGTTACCTCAGCTCCATTGAAACCGGGTCAACTCCGGATCGGGGTGACCCTAGCTATTGGAATGGCACGATTCCATGGCTCAAGACTGGTGAGATTAACTGGGAGCCGATCCGTGAGGCTGAAGAGTTCATCACGGAAGCAGGGCTGGCAAACTCTGCGGCCAAGCTGTCTCAGCCAGGAACATTGCTAATGGCAATGTATGGGCAAGGTGTGACCCGGGGGCGTGTCGCACTTCTTGAGATCGAGGCGACTTACAACCAAGCATGCGCGGCCATTACCTTTGGTGATCGGGTCATGCCCGAGTTCGGCCGCTATTTCTTCATGGCAGCCTACGATCACATCCGCGAGGGTGGAAATGAAACCAGTCAAATGAATTTGAGCGCAGGTTTGATTGCCAAGTTTCGGCTGACTGTGCCACCGAAGAGCGAACAGGCGGCCATAGTTAAGAAGCTGGATGACGAGCTCTCTGGCGTGGAGGTGCTTTGCGATGAAGCAGAGACAGTCGTCAGGTTGCTCCAAGAACGCCGCTCTGCTCTTATCTCTGCCGCCGTCACCGGCCAGATTGACGTACGCAATCTGGCCTGATCTGAACAATCACATAAACGCAGGCAACCATGACCCTCTACGCTATTCAAGGTGACCAGCTCAAAGCTGTACAAAGCACGACGTTTGCGCAGGAAGCCATCCTGGAGCGCAAGCACCTTCAGGCTATGCTGAGGCAAGACATGTCCCCGCTGGGCGAGGACTTGTTGGTGCTCAGTGAAGAGTTCGGTCAATGGCAAGACAGCAACCGCCGCATCGATCTGCTGTGTCTGGACAAGTCCCGCAACTTGGTTGTGGTCGAAATCAAGAGAACCGAAGATGGTGGCCACATGGAGCTTCAAGCGCTGCGGTATGCGGCGATGGTGTCTCCCATGACGCTTGACCAGGCCATAGCGGCTCACGCGCGACACATCATTCACGGTGTCACAGAGATAGAAGGCCCAGACCTGCTGATTGCTCGCGACGAGGTCCTTGAGTTTCTGGAGCTTGATGAAGTGGATGACGCCGAATTGACGGGGGAGGTTCGGATCATTCTGGTTTCCGCCGATTTTTCGTCGGAGCTCACAACGTCGGTGCTGTGGCTGTTGAACAAAGGCCTGGACATTCGCTGCATCAAGTTGCGCCCATACAAGATGGGCGAGCAAGTGCTGGTGGACGCGACCCAGATCATTCCTCTCCCAGAGGCGGCTGACTACGAAATCAAGATCCGCGAACAGGTTGAGGAAACCCGTAAGGTGCGGACCAAGCGCCAGGAGATTTTCAAGCGTTTCTGGGCGCAGTTCATCGCCCGGTCTGCAGCGCATACGGATCTCTATAAACAGCGTACCCCCACGACAGATCACTGGTTCTCTGCGGGCGTTGGTCGCTCTGGCTTCACGCTCAACTCGTCGCTGACGGAGGACCGCGCCCGTGTGGAATGCTTCATCCGGCTGGGCAAAAATAATCCGACGGCCAATAAGGCGGCATTCAAAGCGCTGCTGGCCAAGCGTGAGGCCATCGAAGCAGCATTTGGCGGCCCCTTGGGGTGGGATGAGTTGCCAGAGAAGATCAGCAGCCGGATTTACGTGGACAAGCCTGGGGCTGGATGGCGCACACAAGAGACTGAGTGGTCAGATATCCAAGACTGGCTCGCCATCACAGCCGCCAAGCTTGAGAAGGCATTGAGCGGCCCGATCAAATCGCTATCGCTCTAAAGCAGGCTGGGGAGGTCTGATGAGCTTGCACAAAGAAATCGAATTCGAAAACGACATCTGCAACCACCTGGTCGCCAATGGCTGGCTGTACGCAGAAGGCGATGCCAAGGGCTATGACACGCCCCGCGCTTTGTTCCCGGCCGATGTGGTGGCCTGGGTTCAGGAGAGCCAGCCCGAAGCCTGGGCGGCCATCGTCAAGGCCCATGGTGCTAACGCCGAAGTCACTTTGCTGGACCGCCTGCGCAAGCTGCTGGATGACCAGGGCACCCTGCATGTGCTGCGCGTGGGCCTGGAAATGATGGGCCTCAAGGCCCCCTTGAAGTTGGCCCAGTTCAAGCCCGCGCTTGCCATGAACCCAGAGCTGCAGGCCCGCTACGCCGCCAACCGCCTGCGCGTGGTGCGCCAGGTGCGCACCAACCACGACGACATCATCGACCTGGTGCTGTTCTTGAACGGCATCCCGGTGGCCACGGCCGAGCTGAAATCCGAGTTCACCCAGGGCATCAACGAGGCGGTCGATCAATACAAGTTCGACCGCATCCCCAAACCCAAGGGCAAGGCCTTTACCGAGCCGCTGCTCGACTTCCCCCGTGGGGCGCTGGTGCACTTCGCCGTCACCAACCGCACGGTGATGATGACGACCAAGCTGCAAGGCCCCAGCACCTATTTCCTGCCCTTCAACATGGGCGACCACGGTGCGGCAGGCAACCCACCCAACGGCAAAGGCCACCGCACCCACTACCTGTGGGAACAGGTGTGGCAACGCGACAGTTGGCTGGAAATCATCGCCCGTTACTTGGTGACGAAGAAGGACGACAAGAAACGCATCACTGGCGTGCTCTTCCCCCGCTATCACCAGCTCGATGCCACCCGCAAGCTCGTGCAGGCTGTGTTGGCCGAGGGTGTGGGCCAGAAGTACCTGATCCAGCACAGCGCGGGCAGCGGCAAGACCAACTCGATTGCATGGACTGCGCACTTCCTGGCCGATTTGCACGATGCTGCCAACAACAAGCTGTTCAGCACCGTGCTGGTGGTGAGCGACCGCACCGTGCTCGACACCCAGCTGCAAGAAGCCATTTTCGACTTCGAGCGCACGGCTGGCGTGGTGGCCACCATCAAGGGCGAGAGCCAGAGCAAGAGTGGTGAGCTGGCCGAGGCCCTGTCGGGCGGCAAGAAGATCGTGGTGTGCACCATCCAGACCTTCCCGTTCGCGCTCAAAGCCGTGCAGGAGCTGGCCGCCACGCAAGGCAAGCGCTTTGCCGTGATCGCCGACGAGGCGCACAGCTCGCAAACCGGGGAGGCCGCAGGCAAGCTCAAGCAGGTGCTGAGCGCGCAAGAGCTGCAAGACCTGGCAGACGGTGGAGAGGTGTCCACCGAAGACATTCTGGCCGCGCAGATGAGCGCCAAGGCCGGCGTGACGGGCACTGGTTCGGCCGTGACTTACGTGGCTTTCACGGCCACCCCCAAGGCCAAGACGCTGGAGCTGTTTGGCCGCAAGCCCAACCCTGATCAGCCCGCCGGGCCTGATAACCTGCCATCACCGTTTCACGTCTATTCGATGCGCCAGGCCATCGAAGAGGGCTTCATCCTCGACGTACTCAAGAACTACACCTCGTACAAGCTGGCCTTCAAGCTAGCCCACAACGGCAAGGAGTGGGACGACAAGGAAGTCGAGCGCAGCGAAGCCCTCAAGGGTCTGATGCGCTGGGTGCGCTTGCACCCCTACAACATCGCCCAGAAGGTGCAGGTGGTGGTGGAGCACTTCCTGGAGAACGTGCAGCCGCTGCTCAAGGGCCACGCCAAGGCCATGGTGGTGGTGGGCAGCCGCGTGGAGGCCGTGCGCTGGAAGCTGGCGGTGGACGAATACATCAAGGCCCAGGGCTACACGCTGGGGACCCTGGTGGCCTATTCCGGCGAGGTGAATGACCCGAAGGCGCTGCCCGAGCCCGTGACAGAGAACAGCACCCAGCTGAACCCGGGCCTGAAGGGCCGCGACATCCGCGACGCCTTCGCCACCGACGAGTTCCAGATCCTGCTCGTGGCCAACAAGTTCCAGACCGGCTTTGACCAGCCCTTGCTGTGCGGCATGTACGTGGACAAGAAGCTGGCGGGCATCCAGGCTGTGCAAACCTTGTCGCGATTGAACCGGGCCTACAACGGTACGCATGGTCTGAAGGACACCACCTACATCCTCGACTTCGCCAACGACCCACAAGAGATCCTGGCTGCCTTCCAGATCTATTACGAAACGGCCGAGCTGGCTGGCGTGACGGACCCGAACCTGATCTTCGACCTTCGTGCCAAGCTGGACGCCACCGGCCACTACGATGACTTCGAGGTGGAGCGCGTGGTGCAAGTCGAGCTGAATCCCAAGGCCACGCAGGCACAGCTGGTTGCGGCTATCGAGCCGGTGGCCGACAGGCTGCTCAAGCGCTTCAAGGCTGCCACTGAGGCGTTCAAGGCGGCCTCAGAGAAGTTGCCGGGCGGCGAGCTGGGGCCCGATGGCCAGGCCGCCAAAGATGAGCTGGAAGCCCTCACGCTGTTCAAGCGGGACCTGAGCACCTTCGTGCGCGTGTATGCCTTCCTGTCGCAGATGTTCGACTACGGCAACACGGCCATCGAGAAACGGGCCATCTTCTTCAAGCGCCTGCTGCCACTGCTCGACTTTGGCAAAGAGCGGGAGGGGGTTGACCTGTCCAAGGTGACCCTGACGCACCACAAGTTAAAGAAGCAAGGCAGCGCAGCGTTGGTGCTGGGTGAGAACGAGGGCGAGTACAAGCTCGACCCGATGACGGCTCCTGGCACGGGCCAGATTCAGGACAAGGAAAAAATCCTGCTGTCCGAGATCGTGCAGAAGGTGAACGACCTGTTCGACGGCGAACTCACCGACGACGACAAGCTGATCTACGTGAACAACGTGCTCAAGGGCAAGCTGCTGGAATCGGACCTGCTGATGCAGCAGGCCATGAACAACAGCAAGGAGCAGTTCTCAAACTCGCCTGACCTAGCCAGCGAATTGATGAACGCGATCATCGATGCGTTTGAGGCCCACGGCACGATGAGCAAGCAGGCGTTGGACTCGGAGAAGGTGCGCCAGGGGCTCAAGCACATCCTGCTGGGGCCGGCGGAGTTGTACGAAACGCTTAGAAGCAAAGGTGCCGCGCGATGATGTCAAGTACGTGGGTTCGATTTGCACATCTTGTGGCAAGTGGAGCAGCACATGGGCTAAACAGCCTGTAAACTCCGGCCCCGGATCTCCCCGTAGTACAACGGATAGTACATCCGCCTCCTCGTTACATGGCAACAGTAATTGGGCACCCAGGCAGTGATGCAAGGTGTGAATGGAGTCAAAGTCGGCGAACGCTTAACTGCCAACGCCGAGCCAAGCCCGTAAGGGAAGGTGTAGAGACTTGACGGCTCCCAACTCACTGAGTTGAAGGCAAAGTCCAGACCACGAACGCCTATGCGCGGCAGTGAAAACTGAAGTGGTATGAAGCGGAAAATCCGCGTTCGATTCGCGGCGGGGGGACCAGTGCGAGTGGCACGGCCAGTTGAGAGCAATTTTCTCGCTGTGTGGCCTGACCTTGGTCGTAAGTGCTAGCGCAGCTTACATACCGCGCTTCTTTTCTAAGTTCTGACTATTGCGGACTTTGGGCAATTGTTGGTTGAGGTATGCCTCAGTAAGACCTCGTTGACTGGCGTTGTATGCCCAACGAACGAACTGTTCTAGCAAAGCGCGGTTTTGTTCTTTCAGAAGAGCAACCTTTACTCTCTCTGCATCAAGTTCATCTTGAAGCATTATGAATTCGGGCGTCGAGCTCTTTCGGCGCTTTTCTCCCTTATTCAGATCGCTGGTCTTTGAGTACGCTTGATATGCCGTAGAGATGGCCGAATGTTTTGATAATGTTTGACGGGTGTAGGTGACTTGGTATGTGCGCTCAATTGCTTCGATTATGAGGGCCCAGGTCATTGCTCCATCCCATCTTTCGATGATTTGAACCACAGATTCTGATATCTCAGGAGTTATATTGGGCGCTCGTCGCTTTGCAATTTTGCCTCGTGAGGATTTCTCTTTCATTGCAGGCAATGTCCTCTAGTTATGTTGCTGATCAGAACTTGATTTTGGGGAGCGAAGGCTACCAATCTTGCATTTCTTTGTTTGTTCGCTAGACTGAAGAAGTTCGGATGGTGGAGAGATACAAGAGAGTCGGATGGCTGATCCAGGCGGAACTTTTGGATCATCCAGAATGTCGCAGAGTTGATCTAGTCGCTGGAGTGTCAATGTCTGATGGTCGACCCACCTGTTGGCACCAAAGTCGCCGTTTTGAAACGAAAGCTTCGCTGCTTTCAAAAGAGCAGACGTTTCATTGCGGTTCTTGCGAATGCTGGCTTCCCGTTCACAGTCTCCTTTTACACAGACATGCTCTTCACAATTTATACAATCTATGTGAAGCTGGCAAGGGAGCATGGAAAAGTCATGGAGACAATATCCGAACTCCGTGGTATGACCAGCCTCGATGCCCAGTTTAAGCCATTCCTGACGAGGAATGAGGGAGTAAGACCTCGTGTTTGGAGTATGGCTGGATTTGTCTCGTTCTTTTGTCATGTTCTCTGCTATGGCCAAAAGATCGGTGCCTGATACATGATCATATGCGATGTTTTGTTCTATGCTCGCGCGGCCTGACCAAATGGCAATATCAATTTGACCTAATCCACCAGCCTGGGCTAGGGTATTTATATGGTGTCTCAATTGGTGGGTAGGGATTTTCAGGGGGGCTCCATGCTTATCTGTGTAGCCATGAGTGAGAAATATATTGGAAACTGTTTTCCCGGAAAGTCTGCGCGCAATGTTTCCAAAGCTGACGGAGGCGAACATGCATCTGTACGTTCCTTTTTGTTTGTCCAGTTCATTTCGTTGAGTTATGAATAGCATTTCGCTGTACCTCATTTCTGTGAGGTGATCAGCAATAGGAAATGATTTTGGGATTAATCCGAGTAAATGCTTTTCAAGATCTTTAAAGGCAAGGAATGAATACATTCCTATTTTTTTAATTGGTAGTTTATGTGTTCGGCACCAAACTCCGCCGCCGTTGCCTGAAGGACAGTCTGTGTCAAACACTATCTGATGTACTTCTTTCATCGTGAGCATGTCGGAGTGTCTATGATGTTCTAGTTCTTTCGGAAGAAAAAGCTTTTTTGGGTTTTCTTCATACCATTTTGCGAGTTGTCGCCCGCTTTGCGTAGCTGATCGTATGTTGTTTATGGCTCTCTCTAGGACGTCTGCCATGATTGGTACAGTCCATTTAATCATGGGTGTGCCGCCTTTGGCCGGAAACCATCTTAGGCCGGTAATCATTTGATCAGCGTTGGGTGGTTTGTCATGAACTACACATAATTCTGGTAAAAGTAGCACTTCGCAAATTCTGTCAGGCGCGGAGCATAGGATCGCACATGCGCTTGATACTATTATTTCGGAAGGTTCGGTTGCTTGAGTAAATATTTTGGCAATTGCTTCAAGAGCTTCTGGGGATGGTAGTTTTTTGTTGCGGGCTTCGTCAAACTCCTTGCCTATTCTGGTATTGTGTTTCGGGTGAGTAATTGGATTCTTCCAAGTGAAAGGCGCGGCTAGCAGCTTCTTTTTTCTCATAAATTTAATGAGTGATACCATTTCGCTGCCTATGCTGCTTGCTGTGGACTGTGAGTAGCGTTCACCTACAATTCTCATTGCGTTATAAAGTATTTGACTATTTATTAGACTGGGGTGGGTGTCCCCGAAGAGTTCTTTTGCAGAATACTCAATGGCTTGGAGTGCTTTTGTCTTGTTGAATAAATTGACGGTAGGTGCCATGGATAGTGAGTGAAGGATGTAGCTTTTTGAGAAGTTCAAGAAAATCTCATTTGCTTTTCCATCTTCAATGTTGTGGGACTGGCCCCAATTGCTAAATTTAATTTTTTCTGCCTTCCTTAGTCTGGGCTTTATATATTTTGATGGGTCCCATGTGTTTGAATCAAAATCAAAACCTGAGTCAGAGGTTATTAGCTTTTTTCGACAAAAATTAATAAACCGTTTGACTTCCTCCTTTGCGCCTATTTCCGCCTTTGGTGTGAAGCTGATAACGTTGCTCATGAGTTCTATTTTTTGCTAAGTTGACCAGATTTCTCTCTGCAGAGATTTATTACTTCTGCTACTGCAAGAATTGTTCTGTCGTTTGATTCTGTTATTAATGGATGGCTAATTTTTTCAAGTTGTAATCGACGTTTGAGTAGCGACTCAAGGACGGCTTCATGAGGGCCGTCAAGCCATGGTTCGAAATTTCGACATGTGTAGCATGCGATCGGAGCGTTGAATCCACAGAATGCGTATTGCCCGCATGAGCCAAAAGTTTTCCCAGATCGGTCTATCCTGAGATCTATTATGCGATTAGGAGGATGGGTTATATTTGCATCCGTTGATGATGTGTAAAGCTTTCCATTGAAAGCTTGTGCTAAAGGTGCGAGATCCATTGCTAAAGCCTCGTCTATTCTCGCTACGACTTCAGGTGTAATGCCTACGTAGACCATGGCGGTCTGAGTATCTGTATGGTCTAGTATGCTGGCAATTGTCTGAACAGACTTTCCTTCACGAGCAGCATTTGTGGCGATAGTTCTTCTAAATCTGATGGGACTAATTGAAAGACGCTGGCCAGTTCTTTCGGATCGAACATGTATTCTGCGTATTTCTCGATTTATCAGTGTGCGAATGGAGTCGGATGAATGATGAAACTGGAATGTTGTATTTGTGTTTTCTTCCGATGTCCAGTCCGGAAATAAGGGGGCCATCCCCGCTTGAAGTCCGAGCGATTGACCGTGTAAGTCTACTTCGCATACGTACTCCCAAAGAACGTCTCCTGGTGCTCTACTAATGATTCGCTCTGTGAATTCACTGCGATGGCTCTTGTTGCCCCTTTTTGCTCGAGGAATATTTATCTTGTAAATGATATTTTGTAATTGTTTCTCTCTTTTGATGTCGGCTACTTTTAGGGATGCGTATTGAATCGGCCGTGCGCCAAAATATGAAAACAGAAGGAGCAGGTGATAGGCCTTTGGTGTGATGCGTTCTTCAGCATAGGCCACGTGAATTGCATCAATTAATGCTTCTCGCTCTATAGTGCTAAAAGGCCCAGATATAGGGTCAAGGGTTGCAACCGCTGTTCCCCGCGGGTTGTTTTTAACGCGCAAATCATTTAGGTATTCAATGGCATCTCTTGACACCCCGGGGAGTCCTTGATCGTGCCATTTATTGAAAAAGCTTCGAAGCGTTCCAAAGTAATACTCTCTTTTTTTGCCTATGTGTGCGTGATAGTTCAAAATATCTTCTGATTTGATTTTTGATATGCGCTTGCGTCCATCTTTTGTGAGGGCTTGTACCATGGCAGTGAATCTGTCCATGATGTGGTTTATGGTGGAGGGTGCATAGCGCTCAATATGCCAAAGCAACAGCGTCCTAAATGAATTTAGCATGATTGAATCAATCATGTATTTCAGCCTGTTGAAGTCAAGGCAAACCTCTGTTACTTCGTCTTTGTATTTCCAGTAATCAATTTGAACTCTAAGTGTCAATCCACTTCGAGTTTTTATGTTTATTCTGTTCGTATCGGATGTCTTGGACGCTGACTTCCGTTTGGTTTTCATTTCTTTTCTTGTGGTTGTGATTGTTGTGAGGTGAGAAAGTCGTTTGCGTCTCGCCTTGTGTGGCGTCGCGTATATGTCGCTGCTGAGTTAGAGTTTTCTGACCACCCCATTAAATAGGAGCGAATCTTTTTCTCTCTATTTGGATTCATTTTGCTTTGGTCTGCTAACTTTGAGAAGTCATCATTCCATGTGTGGCGCAATACATGCGAGACTAATTTATTCAGTTCGGATTGGTTTTGATTTGTCAATGTGGAAAATATTTTTGCGAGTGCGGAGTAGCTGAGTGGTTTGCCGGTTTTGCTGGCAACAAACAGAAATTCATGTTTCCGTGCACCTGGTATGATTCGTCTATATTGAAGTATGTATGTTCGTGTTAGGTCAGTGACCTTTGTGGGGAGTGTGAGTTCTCTCTCGTTTGTTTTTACCCTTCCTCGCCTGAGTCTCGGGTCATCGATGTTGTCGGGCCTTCTGAGGATTTTGACTGTGCCATTGGATGTGGAAATGTCAGATACACGAATGCCCAGCAATTCTCCTGCGCGAATACCTAAGGACAGCATCCATTGAATAATTAGATGATTCCTGAATATCGTATGCTCATCTTTCCAAGGGTTTTTTGGCGAATTTTGTTTGGTTATGGAAAGGAGTAGCTCTTTGCTCTCAGGTGGCAATCCTTCGCGTGAATCAGCGTCTATGCGGCGTCTGTTTTTGGGCGGAAGGGTAGAGAAACCGGATATGGATCTTTCACCTAAATACTTTATTTCGTGATATCGCTTCGAGTCTATGCCTACTCTGAGGAGATGGCCATCTAACTTCCACTGTAGATATTTTGTGATGTAGAAGCATCTAATGGCCGCAGTACTATCTTTGACGAAGCGGATATTTACGGTTTGACAGCCCTTGTTTTTTAAGTTGGTGGTGCCCGAATTGGAGTCGGGCTTGTTGGCGCTTTTTCGAGATGATTTGCATTCTGTGGCTAATCCAGTGGCTTCGTGTTGTGTCAGAAATCTTCCCTCTTGAAGTCGTTGCTCCAAATTGATGTCATGTGAGTCAAGATACTGTTGCATGACTGCGATGGATCTAAGTGCTTGAGCAATACTGTTTGGGCTGTTGCCTGCTGCTCTAAGTGTTGTTGTGACCCAAACCATTGCATCGAATATCGGCATTCCGGTGTCAATGTCTTTTATGACAGCGAACTGCTCTCCGCTGATCATTTCCAAGTTGGAAACGACGTATGTGGCCATGTGATTTTCGACTCCGTCGTATCAGTGGATGCAGGGCTGTATTCACTTGCTTGCGATTGTGGTTAGCGCATTTAGAGCTGTCCAACAGTCACAATGTCGTGTTGTTTCGACAGGAGTCGTGACTGTGGATAAAAATCGGCGTCCTACTGGCGGCCAATCTGATCTGCGCCCCACGGGGCGCCGTAAAGATGAGGCTTTGCGGCTTCGTGATCGCTACTGGGCTATGCGTCTCAGGGCCGCTTTGCCTGGCGAGTCCTTCTCGAGCATCGAGCGCTTGTTATGGGACACGATTACGGTTCGCAGGCGCATGGAAGGGCAGGGGTACAGTCAGCCGTTTGCGTTATCCAAGATTGCGTCAGGGAAAAGAGGGTTGTCGTATGACGTCGAAGGCACGCCCAAGGTCGTTCGCACTGCCTGCAGTGTCTGGGCCGAATCTGAGGCAGTGTTTCATTCGCCTGTTTGGACGGTTTTGCTCAGAGATGCTTGGCAGTCTTCGCTGCTTCAGCGAGTAACACTGGATGGCGAGATCCGTAGACGGTTACCCTCACTGCACAGGCGCAATGCGTCAAGTCGGGACGTTCTGCTCAATGGCGCGGGCATTTGTCGCCTCGGGCGCATGACCCATATCGATGCTCTTGGTCTGCTGCTCTTGAATGGAACGAGGCATGGCGGTGGACAACATGAAGCGTTTCTGGCAAATCTATTCGTTCCGGCAGTGTTCGCTAGGCTTTGCCAATGCGACGCAGTTTTTGCGAGCTTGGCCGATCGGATGCAGGAACTCATTGATGAGCGCTATCCGGATGTCTCCGCCCAAACGGAGCCTGGAGATAGAAAGGCGTTTAACTCTAGAGTCTCCCGGGCGTGGGACTTGATGCCCTTCTAGCTGAAGCAGAACCGAGGACTAACAGAACCGAGGCCCTGACAAGAGTCCGGGCATGGAGCGCGGTGGCGAACAATGACGATAGTTGGTCCACCTCAGACATCGCAGTCAAGATTCTGGTCATCGTGCACAGCATGGAGGCAAACCGGCTGGGTTTCGGGCGCCAGTTTTTGCTGAAAGTGGGGCAGTACCCGCTGCGGAATAGCCGCTCACCGAGCCGGCCGCCGCGAACCGCCGCCCCATGCGCGCGCCACCGCCTGGCCCAGCGCCGCGCATTCGGCCGCCAACGCGACCTGGAAGCGCGCCACCAGTGGGTTGCCCGGCCGATGCGCCGGCCGCACCGCGAACACCCGGAACGGAATCTGGAATGCCAGCGGTCGCGCCACGATGCCCGCGCCCTCGCCCGTCAGTGCCAGGGCGGTCAGCGGGTTGACGATGGCCAGCCCCAGGCCGTGGCGCACCATCGCGCAGACGGCCACCGCGTTGTCGGTCTCCACCGCCAGTCGGCGGTCGACGCCGGCCTCGGCGAACACCTTGTCCACCCTTTGCCGGTAGCGGTCGCGCGGATGGAAGCTGACGAACGCATGGCCAGCGAAGTCGGAGGCCGCCAGCCGGCGCCGCGCCGCCAGCGGATGGCCGGCAGGCAGCACCGCCACCTCGTCGAGTTCCAGCAGCAGCGTGGCCCGCGCGCCGGCCAGCGCGCCGTCGTGCTCGGCCACGCCCAGGTCATGCGCCTGCGCCGCCAGGCGCTCTTCCAGCAGCGGTGACTCGTACGGATTGACCGACACGCTGACGCCCGCGTGCGCCGCCTGGAAACGCGCGCAGGCGCCGGGCAGCAAGGCGTGCGCAAAAGCCGGCAGGCAGGCCAGCGACAACTGCCCCTGCGTGAACTGGCGCAGCCGCAGCGCGGTGTCGGCCACGCGCTCCAGCCCGGCGTAGGAGCGCTGCACCTCCTCGAACAAGGCATACGCCTGCGCCGTGGGCTGCAGCCGCCCGCGCACCCGGTCGAACAGTGTCAGGCGCAGCAGCGACTCCATGCGCGACAGCTCGCGGCTGACAGTGGGCTGCGAGGTGGACAGCGCCGCGGCCGCACCGGTGACGCTGCCGGCGGTCATCACGGCGCGGAAGACCTCGACGTGGCGGTGGGTGAGCGAAGAGCGCATCCGCCGACCATATCAAATTTGTATGAAATTGCGAAATTAAAGCATTGGACGGATATGGTTTCGGAGGGCACCATGGCGCCATGACGACGCTGCAACACCCCGCTCCCATCACCTTCACGCCCGAACGCCTGCGTGCGCTCGCCGCCGCGCACGCGACGCCGCTGTGGGTCTACGACGCCGGCACCATCCGCGCCCGCGTCGAGCGCCTGCGCCAGTTCGACACCGTGCGCTTCGCGCAGAAGGCCTGCTCCAACACGCACCTGCTGCGGTTGATGCGGGGCCTGGGCGTGCAGGTGGACGCGGTCTCCGGTGGCGAGATCGAGCGCGCGCTGCACGCCGGCTACGATGCCCGCGACGAACACGCCGGCATCGTGTTCACCGCCGACGTGATCGACCGCGCCACGCTGGCGCTGGTGGCCGCGCATGGCATCCCGGTCAACGCCGGCTCGGTGGCGATGCTCGATCAGCTCGGCGCGCACCTGGGCCAGCACGCCGCCGGCCATCGCGTGTGGCTGCGCATCAACCCCGGCTTCGGCCACGGCCATAGCCGCAAGACCAACACCGGCGGCGAGCACAGCAAGCACGGCATCTGGCCGACCGACATCCCGGCCGCGCTGGAGGCCATCGCCCGCCACGGCCTGCGGCTGGTGGGCCTGCACATGCACATCGGCTCGGGCGTGGACTACGGCCACCTGGCGCAGGTGTGCGACGCGATGGTGCAGCGCGTGCGCGAGGTCGTCGCGCGCGGCCACGACGTCGGTGCCATCTCGGCCGGCGGCGGGCTGTCCGTCCCCTACCGTGCCGGCGACGCCGTC
>Ga0194137_10000423_pt1 | contig 28595 bp, 25 predicted proteins | sample TARM_MetaG_T3_14_FD_134025 | JGI IMG/M metagenome (GOLD analysis project Ga0194137, IMG submission 134025) | Freshwater microbial communities from Pennsylvania, USA, analyzing microbe dynamics in response to fracking - TARM_MetaG_T3_14 (version 2) | ecosystem: Environmental > Aquatic >... | reverse complement strand
GATGGGCCTGCCGCTGGCCATCTTCCTGGGCTTTCGCAACAGCGCCTGCTACGACCGCTACTGGGAGGCCCGCAAGCTCTGGGGCGAACTGCTGCTGCGCTCGCGCAACCTGGCGCGCCAGGTGCTGCACCTCGTCGACTGGCCCGCGCCGCTGGCCGATGCGCGCGACCTGGACGACGCCCGCGTGCGCCTGCTGCTGCGCGCCGTGGCCTTCAGCGTCAGCTTGAAGGGCTTGTTGCGCGACCGGCCCGATGACGGGCTGGATAACCTGCTGCAGCCCGCCGAAGGGCAGGCCCTGGCCGGCGCGCGCAACCGCCCGGCCGCGCTGATGATGAACCAGGGCGCCGACCTCGCCCAGTGCCGCCGCGAGGGCCTGCTCGACGGCCAGCGTGCCGTGCAGATCGACGCGACGCTGTCCGCCATGACGGCCGCCGCTGCGAGCTGCGAGCGCATCAAGCACACGCCGCTGCCGTTTTCCTACACGCTGCTGCTGCACCGCACGGCCTATCTCTACTGCTTCCTGCTGCCCTTCGGCCTGGTCGACACGCTGGGACCGGTGACGCCCTTGGTCGTCGCCATCGTGGCCTACACCTTCTTCGGCCTGGATGCGCTGGGCGACGAGATCGAGGAGCCCTTCGGCACCGAGGCCAACGACCTGCCGCTGGACGCCATCTGCCGCGTTATCGAGATCGACATGCGCCAGGCCCTGGGCGACGCCCACCCGCCACCGGCGCTCGAACCGGTCGACTACCTGTTGCTCTAATCCAAGGATGACTTTTTCCTCACCCCGCTGCTTCGCCCTGGTGCCCGCCGCCGGCATCGGCGAGCGCTCCGGCGCCGGCATGCCGAAGCAGTACGTCGAGATCGCCGGCAAGCCCATGCTGGCCCACACCCTGGCCGCCCTGGCCGCGGTGCCGCGCATCGTGCAGACGCTGGTGGTGCTGTCGCCCGCGGACGATCGCTTCGAGGCCGCCTTGCCAGGCCACGCCGGCTGGGTCGCTCGTGTCGGCGGCGCCAGCCGCGCCGACAGCGTGCTCGGCGGCCTGGCCGAGCTGCGCCGCCGCGGCGCGACGGACGACGACTGGGTGCTGGTGCATGACGCTGCCCGCTGCCTGCTGCGCCCGGAGTGGGTCGATGCGCTCATCGACGCCTGCCTGCCCGATGCCGTCGGCGGCCTGCTGGCCCAGCCGGTTGCCGACACGCTGAAAGCAGGCGATGCCCAAGGGCGGGTCACGGCCACCGTCGACCGCCGCGACAAATGGGCCGCGCAGACGCCGCAGATGTTCCGTGTCGGCCTGGTCGAGCGGGCGCTGACGGCGATGGGTGCGGCCGCCACCGACGAGGCCAGTGCGGTCGAGGCCCTCGGCCTGGCGCCGCGGCTGGTGCGGGCGTCGATGGCTAATTTCAAGGTCACTTGGCCGGAAGACTTCGCGCTCGCCGAGCGCTGGCTTCACCAGGTGGGGCCGAGCAGCAGATAGGCCGCGGTGTCGCCGCCGCGGGTGGTGCCCAGCGCCAGGAAGAAGGGCCCGAAGCGTGTGTCCACGCTGAGGAAGCCGCTGGCCGCCTGCTTCCAGCCGCTGCTCGGGATGTTGGACAGCTTGAGGCCCGAGCCCGCGCCGATGGCCCCGGTCTCCAGCGAGAAGCCGATGCGCACAGCACCGCCAAGGCCCACCGGCATCTCGCCGATGCGCCGCGCCATGACGACGCGCAGCAGCGCCATGTTTTCGCCGACCAGCGAGGCGTCGGGCGTGCCGGACAGGCGCAGATAGCCGCCCAGCGAGCGGGCCTGGCCGCGCTCGGCATGAGCCGCTTCACCATAGAGCTGGCCGGCCCATTCGCTGAGGCGGAAGGCCGACAGGCCGATCAGCGAGGCGTTGATGACGCGCTCCTCGCCGCGCGGATGCAGCCATTCGATGCGCGCCGTCGTCCACTGGCCGCGGCTGGGGAAGGCCAGCGAGTCCAGGGTGTCGGTGTGCAGTTCCAGATATTGTTGGCTGTAGCTCTGCGAGCGGCGCCCGCCTTCGGGCAGGACGGGGATGATGACCTCGTCGGCGGCCCGCAGCCGCCCAACGCCGAGCCGCAGGTCGCCCAGGCCAGCGATGCGGTGGCCAAGTTCGATCTGGGCGCTGGCCAGGCTGCTTGACAGGCGCAGCGCGCGCTGGCCCTGGTTGAAGACGTCGTTGCTGCCGGCCTCGAAGCCCAGCTTGGCGGCGGCGAACCAGCGCGAGCCGGGGCCCAGCGGTTGATAGAACTCGGTGTTGAGGCCGCGCGTGGAGCCGATGCGGGCGACACTGCGAAGTTCGGCCCCCCAGCTGTTGAGCCAATCGGCCACGTGCATGCTGACCAGGGAGTAGCGGTTGGCGTCGGCGAAGTTGCTGTACAGCTCCAGGCCGAAGCGCACGCGGCTGGCGGCCCAGTCGGCTTCGGTCAGCTTGAACTCGACGTAGCGCCGGCCGTCGCGGTCGACGATCTCGGTCTCGACGCGCTCGAAGTCGCCGGTGCCGTCCAGGCGCTCGACGGCGCGCATCAGCTCGGCACGGCCGACTCGGTCGCCCGGCAGCAGGGCCAGCTCGGCGCGCAAGGCCTCGGCATTGACGCGCTGGGTGCCGCTGATCTTCAGCTCGGCCAGGGGCAGGGCGGGCAGGGCCGCTTCCGGCGTGCCCAGGCGCCGGGCCTGCAGCGCCGCCTGGGCAGCCGGCGCGGACAGGGCCGCCAGGCGGGCGCCGGCCGCCAGGGCAGCCCGCCGGCCCGTGGCCATGGCCTCGTCGGCGCGCTGGAAGTCCATGAAGCCCATGCCGGGCAGGTCGGGGTCGATGACGATGTCCTGGGGCTGCAGCTCGCGCAGCGAGCGCTGCACGTTCTGCTCGGTCAGGATCTGCAGCATCTGGTTGGCCACCATGACGGCGCTGCTGATCTCGCGGTCCTCCAGCAGCGGCGTGCCGACATTGACGGCGATGACGATGTCGGCGCCGAGCTGGCGCGCCAGGTCGACGGGCAGGTTGCGCACCAGGCCGCCGTCCACCCTCGGTCGGCCGTTGACGCGCAGCGGCGCGAACACGCCTGGCACGGCCATGGAGGCCCGCAGGGCTTCGAACAGCGGCGTGTCGGCCTGGTCCAGCATGGCGCCGGACAGCAGGTCGGTGGCGACGGCGCGAAAAGGGAGGGGCAGCTTGCGCAGCGGATCGTCGGCGCGCGTGGGGGGAATCAGCGAGGACAGCGTCGCCTCCAGTTGGCCGTTGGCGGCCGCGCCGGCCGGCAGCAGGGAACCACGCTGCCATGTGTAGCCGAACTCGATGCGCGAGGGCAGGCGCTCGTCGTCCTCGCGGCGGCGGATGGCCAGGCGGTCACGCGCCGGCCGGTCGGCCAGGATGGCGTTCCAGTTGGCGCTCTTCACCAGGGTCTCCAGCTCGTCGACGCTGCGTCCCGAGGCATAGGCCCCGCCGACGACGGCGCCCATGCTGGTGCCGACGATGAGGTCCACCGGCACCTGCATTTCCTCCAGCACGCGCAGCACGCCGATATGCGCCAGGCCGCGGGCGCCGCCGCCCGAGAGCACGAGACCGATCTTGGGACGTTGGGCGACGGGCAGTTCGGCGGCCAGCGCGGAGCCGGCGATCAGCAGGGCGAGGAGGAGCAGGCGTTTCATGGCGGCCCGCACCATAGCAGCGTCAGCGCAGGCCGAACTCAGCGAGATCGCCCTGGCGGCGCAGTTTCTGTATGGCCTGGTGCAGCCTGTCCACCTGCTCGGGCGGCGTGGCGACTTGGCATGCGACGTAGACGTCCACGCGGCGCAACGTGAGCATGCTCCTGACAGCAGGCCCCGCTTCGGTGCGGATGACCGGCTCCGCCGCAAGTTCGTTGGCGAACCAGAAGTCCACGCGCCTTGCTTGCAGCATGCGCAGCGCGGTCACTGAATTGTTCGTCTCCTGGGCCGCGATGCCCTGCTCGCGCAGCCAGGCGGCGGGAGCGGATTCGCGCTGCACCACGACACCGCGGCCGCGCAGGTCCAGCAGGCCTTGCAGAGCCTGGGTCTCGTCGGCGCGGGCGTAGATGACCAGGGCGCCGCTGGCCAGCGGGCCAGCCCAGAGGAAGCTGGCTTCGCGCTCGGGCGTGCGCGCCAAGCCGACCGCGCAGCTGCCGGGCATCGAACTGGCGGTCGCCAGCGCGCGCGGGATCGGCAGGGCCAGGATGTCCAGGGGTACGCCGCTGAGCTGGCCAATCTTGGCGAGGACGTTGGCACCCGGGCCGCTGACCGTGCCGTCCGCGGCCACGTCGAACAGGCCCGGGTTGGCAAACACCAGCAGTTGAAGCGGCTGCGCCCGGGCGGTGCCGCATGGCAGCGCCAGCAGCGACACGAGCAGCGACACAAGCAGGCCGTGCATGCCGGGTCTCTTTCATCTCCCTGAAGTGATGCGCAGCGTAACGCGAGACTGGGCCGCTGTCTCCCCGACAATTCCGGCATGACTGCCTTGACCTCCCTGCGCATTGGTGAGGGCTGGGACACCCACCAGCTCGTCGCCGGCCGCCCGCTCATCCTCGGCGGCATCACCATCCCGCACAGCCATGGCCTGCTCGGCCATTCGGATGCCGATGCCCTGGCCCATGCCATCACAGACGCCCTGCTGGGCGCAGCGGCCCTGGGCGACATCGGCACGCTGTTTCCAGACACGGCGGCGGAGTTCAAGGGCGCCGATTCCATGCGGCTGCTCGCCGAGGCCTACCGCCGTGTTCGCGCGCAGGGATGGCAGCTCGTCAATCTGGACAGCACCATCGTCGCCCAGGCGCCCAAGATGGCTCCTCACATCGTCGCGATGCGTACGCGGCTGGCCGAGGTGCTGGGCGTGGACCTCGGCCAAGTCAATGTGAAAGCCAAGACCGCCGAGAAGATGGGGCCGGTGGGCGAGGGCCGGGCCATCGAGACGCGGGCGGTCTGCCTGCTGTGTCGCTAACATCGCGCGCCGCCGACCATTCCACACCTTGCCCATGCACGTCGAACCGCCGGGCCATGCCCCGTCCACGCTGAAGGAATTCGGCTTCCACTATCTGATGATCGTGCTGGGCATCCTGACCGCCCTGGGCCTGGAGGCCGGTGTCGAAGCCCTGCATCACCGGCGCCAGGCGCTGAAGACGACCGAGCAGGTCGAGACCGAGTTGCGCGCCAACCTCGCAGAGGTGCGCTCGACGCTGGGCCACAACCGCGAGACCCTGAAGCTGGTGATGGGCATCTATGGTGAGCTGAAGCAACTGGCCCAGCAGGGCGCGGTGCCGCCGGAGACCTTGAAGCAGATGCTGGGCGAACGCCTGCGCATCAGCGTGTTCACGCCGGGCCTGCGCCGTGATGCCTGGGATACCGCCGTGGCTGGACAGGCCCTCGTGCACCTGCGCCACGACACGCTGCGCCGCTTGTCCGAGGCCTACACGGCCCAGCGGGAGGCTCAGCAGGCCATCACGACCAGCTTCAACGCGGGCGGGTCGCTGACGCGCTTGACCGACGTGACGGTGGATGCCGAGTTCGGCCGCGCCAATCCGCTGGACGTGTTGAAGGCGCTGCAGGGCTATCGCCTGACGCTGAGCGCCGTGGTGGGCGTCGAGACCGAGTTGGAGAGCCAACTGGCCCAGGCCCTCGGTGCGGCAGCGCCCGCGGCAGCGGCGAGCGTCACGGCGCATTGAGGTTCAGCGCACGAAGTCCATCTTCCCGTATTCCCAGTCCCAGGGCACGCCCGTTTCGCCGAGCACGAAGCGCACGAGCTGGGGAAAGGCCCGCTCGGCGCGCACGTCGTTGGACAGGATGACGACGCAGCGCCGGCTGGCCTTCACGCAGACCCAGGTGTTGCCGGTGCCGTCGTCGTGGCCGCCCTTGTAGAAGCCCGGGCCCTGCGGCCCCTCGAAGACGACGACGCCCAGGCCCGCCGCGAGATCGGCACGGCGCCTGGCCGGCGGCAGCTCGGGTTGCAGCGTCGGGAACTGCGAGGCCGTCGTGATCGGCAGATGAGCCTTCGTCAGCGCGGCCGCTCCTTCGGGTGACAGCGTGACGCCCCTGATGTAGCCGGCCGCCATGCGCGCCATGTCGGCGATGCTGGTGTCCATGGACCCGGCCACGCGCACCCGGCTGCGCTCGGCGTGCGGCACCGGCTTGCCCTCCATCGTCCAGCCGTCGGCGAGATCGGGCCGGAAGTCGGGCCGCCACATCATGCCGGTGCGCTTCATGCCGAAGCGGTCGAACACGCCGCGCTGGATCTCTGCGCCCATGTCCAGTCCCAGGCCGCGCTCCATGACGAACTGCAGCAGGTTCAGGCCTTCGCCCGAATAGGCGTAGCGCGTGCCGGGGTCGAAGTGCATGCGCAGCTTGCGGTCGGGCTCCAGGAAGACGAAGTTGGCAAAGCCGCCGCTGTGCGTGAGCAGCATGCGCGTGGTCAGGCGGCGCCAGCGCTCGTCGCCGGCCAGGTCGCGCCACGGACCGTCAGCGCCTTCGCTCGGATAGTCGGGCAGGGGCTTGTCGAGGTAGTTCGCCAGCGGCCGATCCAGCGAGAGCTTGCCGCGCTCGACCTGCTGCATGACGGCGAAGCCGAACACGGCCTTGGTCAGCGACGCGCCATACATGACGGTGTCGACCCCCAGCGGCTCGCCGGAGGCATTGCGCTTGCCGTAGGCAGCCACGTGCACGACCTGGCCATCGTCGATGACGGCCACCGCCAGCCCCTGGGCCTCGGTCGCGGCCATCAGACGCGCGGCTTCGGCGTCGATGGCGGCGCTGTTCGGGATTTCGGCGGCCGCGGCCAGCAGGGGCAGGGTAGCGATCAGTCCAAGGAACCGGGTCAGATGCATGAGGCCTCCCGGGCGCAAGCCTAGCCGTCGATGATGGCCTGGGCCAGGGCGCGGACGCTCAGCGGCGCCGAGCCTTCGGCCTTGTTGGAGATGGTGACAAAGGCATCCTGGCCTGCGCCTACCGTGCCGCGGATGATGCGAGCCAATTCGGCGCGGCTCGCGGGGTCGGGGTCCAGCATCTCGTTGAACTCGCCGTAGCGCTTCTCGGCCTCTTCGTAGCCGTAGGGGCCGTGCAGGCGGTTCAGGTTCCAGCGCACCACCAGCGGCCCCGGCCACAGCGCGCGCAGCAGCGGCAGCTGTTCAGGCAGCGGCGGCAGCTTGGGATGCAGGCCGACGCAGTAGCGCGCCCCGGCGTCCTTGAGCAGGGAGATCAGATCCGGCGTCAGCCAGGCGGCGTCGCGCACCTCGATGGCCATGACGCCGGCCGGTGGTTTGGGCAGGGCCAGCAGCAGGGCGTGCAGCTGGTCGAATTGCTCGTTCATCCTCGCGAGCCTTGGCCCGGGCAGCGGGCTGAGCTGGAAGACCAGGGCGCCGATGCGCTCCCCCAGACCCTCATAGACCGGCTCGATGAAGCTCTGCAGCGCCGTCGTCGCGTCCAGGAAAAGCGGGTTGGGCTCCTGGCCGCGGCCATCCTCGCTGCGCACCAGGGCATCCGTCACCAGGCTGGGCGCTTTGACCGTGAAGCGAAAGCCACGGGGCACTTGCTGGGCATGGCGCTCGAAGTCGCTGGCCGCCAGCGGCCGATAGAAGCCGCGGTCGATGCCGACGGCGCGCAGTAGGGGGTGGGCGGCATAGGCGGTGAGGCCGGTCTTGGACAGCGTCGCCTCGCTGTGCCTGCCGGCCCAGACCAGGCCCTCCCAGCCGGGGTAGCTCCAGGTCGAGGTGCCGAGGTGGATGTGCGGCGACAGCGCGGCGGCGAGGCCCTGATCCTCGGTCGTCGGGGGCGCCGGCTGCACGCCGCGCGGCCGCTTTTCCGGTGGCCTGCCGAACAGTTCGTCCTGCATCAGAACATCAGCAACTTCAGCAGCACAATGTTGACGGCCAGCAGCAGCAGCGCCGTGGGCAGCTGGGCGCGGATGACGCCGTTCTTGTCCTTCAGTTCGAGCAGGGCGGCGGGGATGATGTTGAAGTTGGCGGCCATGGGCGTCATCAGTGTGCCGCAGTAGCCGCAGAACATGCCGATGGCGGCCATCACGGCGGGGTTGCCGTGGTGCATGCCGAGCAGGATGGGAATGCCGATGCCAGCCGTCATGACGGGGAAGGCCGCGAAGGCATTGCCCATGACCATGGTGAACAGGGCCATGCCCAGGGCATAGGCCGCGACGGCGATGAAGGCGTTGTCGACCGGGATGTAGCTGGTCGTCAGATGGGCGACGGCCTTGCCCACACCGGCGTCCGTGAACAGGAGGCCTAGGGTCGCCAGCATCTGCGGCAGTATGACCGCCGGCCCCATGGTCTCCAGCAGGCGGCGCGACTCGCGCAGGGCCTGCATGGGGGTTTCACGCGTCATCCACAACGCGGCGGCCAGGCCGACGAGAGCGCCGAGGCCGACGCTGATCAGCGTGATGTTCTTGGTCTCGGCGACCAGCAGGCTGCCGATGTGCACGTCCTTCAGCGTCAGCGTGCCGACCAGGGCCAGCAAGGTGATGGCCAGGATGGGCAGGAAGAGCTTGTTGCCCAGGCGGGTGGCGCTGGTCTGCCGCTCGGCGGGCTCGCGCGTGCCGTGCTTGCCCAGGGACACGCCACCCAGGCCGCCGAGGGCAGCAAGCATGACGACGATGAGGCCGGAGACCATTGGCGGCAGCAGGTCGCCGGCCAGGTAGATGACGGCCCACAGCGCCCAAAACAGGCCGCTGCTCCAGCGCCGAGGGTTACTGCGGTCGCGCCAGGTCAGCACCGCGACGATGACGAGGGCGATGCCGGTCAGCAGGAAGAGCTGGTCAAGCTTGAGCAGGGCAGTCATTTCGTCTCCTCGGCGCGGGCGCGGGCGATGTCCTGCGGCAGGCGGTGGTCGAGACGGATCAGGCGTGCGGCATGGATGAGGAAGGCCGCGATGGCCGTCGGGATGCCCCACAGCGCGATGTGCAGCGGGTCTGTGACGATGCCGTTCTCGGCCAGGAAGGTCTGCATCAGCACGATGGACCCGAAGGCCACGAAGATGTCTTCACCAAAGAACAGGCCGACGTTGTCGGTCGCCGAGGCCATGGCCTTCCATTTGTCGCGCACAGGTTGCGGGATGGGGCCGTGGGTCTTCTCGGCGGCGGCTTCTGTCATGGGCGCAACAAGAGGGCGCACCATGGGGGCGTGGCCGCCCAGCGAGGTCAGGCCCATGGCCGCCGCGAGTTCGCGGATGAAGAGATAGACGACGAGCAGCCGGCCCGCGGTGGCCGAGCGAATGCCGGCGATCCAGGCCTGGGCGCGTTCACGCAGGCCGTGTCGCTCCAGCAGGCCGATGATGGGCAGGGGCAGCAGCAGAGTCAGCGGCAGATTGCGCGTCTTGACGAAGCCGGTGCCCAGCTTGGCGAGGATGAGGTCCAGCGGCAGCTTGGCCGCGAGGCCCGTTGCGATGCCGGCCACCGCGACGACGAGCACCGGGTTGAAGCGCAGCACGAAGCCGACGATGACGACGGCGACGCCGATCAGCGGCCACAGGGAAACATCAGCGGTCATGGGAGCTCCTGGGTCAGGCGCGCAGTTCGACGCCGGCTTGGTTGAGGGCTTGGTAGATGGCGCGGGCAAAGGCGATGGCATGCGGGCCATCGCCATGCAGGCAGATGGTCTCGGCCTGCAAGGGAACGATCTCTCCGGTGACGGCCTGCACGACGCCCTCGCTCACCATGCGCAACGTGCGGGCGACGGCTTCGTCGGTGTCGTGGATCAGCGCACCGGGCTGGCTGCGCGGCACAAGGCTGCCGTCGGCGCGGTAGCCGCGGTCGGCAAAGACCTCGGCCACAGCCCGCAGGCCGGCGCGCTCGGCGGCTTTCAGCAGCTCACCCCCGGCCAGACCGTAGACGGCGAGGGACGGATTGACGTCCAGCACCGCAGCGGCAATCGCGTCGGCCAAAGCCGGGTCGCGCGCCGCCTGGTTGTAGAGAGCGCCATGCGGCTTGACGTGATGAAGGCGGCCGCCCGCGGCGCGTACGAGAGCGTCCAGGGCACCGATCTGGTAGATCAGGTCGGCGCGCATGTCGGCGGGTGCTAGCTGCATCTCGCTGCGGCCGAAGTTCTCGCGGTCGGGATAGCTGGGGTGGGCGCCGATGGCCACGCCGCGCTCCAGCGCTGCCGCCACCGTGGCCTGCATCAGCCGCGCATCGCCGGCATGCCAGCCGCAGGCGATGTTGGCGGAGCTGACGAGGGCCAGCAGTTCGGCGTCGTCGGGTGCGCCTTCGCCGAGGTCGGCGTTCAGGTCGACATGCATAGGGCGGTCCTCAGTTGAGCGAGCGTGGCCTGGCGCCGGCGCAGCGCGTCGCGTGCCTCGTCCAGGGTGCAAGGCATGAAGCGCAGCGCGGCGCCCAGGCGCAGCTGGCCGAGCTTCCACAGGTCGGCGCGGATGACGACGCCGATCTTGGGATAGCCGCCCGTCGTCTGCGCGTCGGCCAGCAAGACGATGGGCTGGCCCGAGGGCGGCACCTGGATGACGCCGGGCAATACGCCGTGCGAGGCCAGTTCGCCACCGCGCTCGCGCTTGAGTTCGGGGCCAGCAAAGCGATAACCCATGCGATTGCTCTGCGGCGTCAGCTGCCAGTCGGCGGTCCAGAGGGCGGCGCGTGCGGCATCCGAGAAATCGTCGTGCTCGGGACCGGGCAGCACGCGCACGCTGGCGTCCCATTCCGGCGGGTGGATGCCGATGCTGCGGGTGGGCAGGCGCGCGGGTGCGGCCAGTGGCAGTACATCGCCGTCGCGCAGGGCGCGGCCATCCAGACCGCCGAAGCCGGCCTTCAGGTCGGTGCTGCGCGAACCCAGGGACTCGGCCAGGGCGATGCCTCCGGAAACCGTTAGATAGCTCCTCATGCGCTCGCGCGGCGCGGCGAGCTTGAGGGTCTGGCCGGCCTGCACGCGGTGGCGCCACCAGGGGCGCAGCGTGCGGCCGTCGAGCGTGGCGTCTGCATCGGTGCCGGTGATGGCGATGCAGCAGTCGGCATCAAAGCGCAGCGTGGCCGGGCCGAGGGTGAGCTCCAGGCCGGCGGCGTCGACGTCGTTGCCGACCAGCAGATTGCCGCAGCTCAGCGCGATGTCGTCGACCGCGCCGCAGCGGCTGATGCCGCGATCGCGCCAGCTGTCGCGGCCCAGGTCCTGCACCGTGGTCAGCGGGCCGGCGCGCAGCAGCACGAGGCTCACTGGTGCACCCTTCGCTCTGCGCGCTGTCCCGCCAAGCGGGAGGGAGCTTGCTCGGGACGGCCCGGCGCGGCGCTCATGAGCCCTCCGCGACGAAGCGCACGCGATCGCCCGGCGCCAGCAGCGTGGGCGGCTCGGCCTTGGGCTCGAAGAGGGGCAAGGTGGTGCGGCCGATCAGCTGCCAGCCTCCCGGCGTGACGAGGGGATAGATGCCGGTCTGCGCGCCACCGATGCCGACGCTGCCGGCCGGCACGGCCACGCGCGGTTCGGCGCGGCGCGGCGTGTGCAGGGTCTCGTCCAGCCCACCCAGATACGCGAAGCCGGGCTGGAAGCCGATGAAGTAGACGACGTAGTCGGCCGCGGTATGGCGCCGCACCACCTCATCGGGCGACAGGCCGCAATGCGTGGCGACGTCGGACAAGTCGGGGCCGTCGTAGCACACCGGGATCTCGACCAGCCGCCCGGCCTGCTGCCGCCGCAGCGGCCTGGCCCACAGCGCGCGTGCGGCCTGCTCAAGCGCTTGGCTGTCGGTGAGCAACGGGTCGAAGCTCAGCGTCAGGTTGTTCATGCCGGGGATCAGGCCGAGCACGCCTTCGGTCTGAGCCAGGCCGGCGCCAAGTTGCCAGATGCGCTGCTGGGGCTCCAGAGCGATGGGTCCGTTGACCGCGCAGCACAACGCCGCCTCGCCCAGGGGGCGAATCAGCAGGTCAGGCGGCAGTGTGCTCATGTTGATTTATAGAAAACGTATATGATTTGTATTCGAATCGTGTTTATCATGTCAATCATGGTTCGCAGCATCGTGTCGTCCTCGCATCTGGTGTCGGACAAGAGCGCCGAGCTTTCGGAGTTCGAATTCGGCCTCATCGTCGTCAGCAATGCCTTCAACCGCTGGATGGTGCGCTGCATGGCCGCCGCCGGCATGAAAGACCTCGCGGCCCTAGACGTATCGTTGCTGCACCACGTCAACCACCGCGACCGCCCGAAGAAGCTGGCCGACATCTGCTTCGTGCTGAATGTGGAGGACACCCATGTCGTCGCCTACTCGCTGCGCAAGCTGGTGGGCCTGGGCCTGGTGCAGAGCGAGAAGGTCGGCAAGGAAGCCTTCTACACGACGACCGAGCAGGGCCAGGCCCTGTGCACGGCTTATCGTGAAGTGCGCGAGCGCTGCCTGATGGAGGCCCTGGCTGACAGCGGGCAACAAAACCAGGACATCGGCGACTGCGCCCAGCTGATGCGGCTACTGTCCGGCCTCTACGACCAGGCGTCGCGCTCTGCGGCCTCCCTTTAGGGCTTGCTCACCTATGTCAGCGGCCTACTGCCATAGGGTGAGCAAGCCCTAAACTGCCGGCTCGATGACAGAGCCGACGACCTTGTTCACGCCCGCCGACGAATACGCCATGCGCCAGGCGTTGGACCAAGCGCACAACGCCTGGCTGGTGGGCGAGGTGCCCGTGGGCGCCGTCATCGTCCGCGCCGGCCAGGTCATCGCGACCGGCTACAACCGCCCCATCACCACCCACGACCCGACGGCCCATGCCGAGATCGTGGCCCTGCGCCATGCGGCCACGCTGCTGGAGAACTACCGCCTGCCGGAATGTGAGCTCTTCGTGACGCTGGAGCCCTGCGCGATGTGCGCGATGGCGCTGATGCACGCGCGCTTCAAGCGCGTCGTCTTCGCCGCAGCCGACCCCAAGACCGGCGTGGCGGGCTCCGTCATCGACCTGTTCGGCCAGCCCCAGCTCAACCACCACACGCGCGTCGAGGGCGGGCTGATGGCCGAAGCCTCTTCCCAGTTGCTGCGCGACTTCTTTGCCGAGCGGCGTGAAGCCGCTAGGGCGCGCCGCGCCCGGAATGCCGAATCCGGCCAGGGCATCATCCCGACCGGCGAAGCCACGCATTTGGACGAAACCTGATGACTTCACTCACCCTGTTCACGCCCTCCGGCGTGCTCGCCAAGGCCCAGAACCTGAAGCGCGCGGCCAAGCGGCTGGGCCAACTGGGCTTCGAAGTCAGCATCGATGCCGATGCGCTGGCCAAGCACCAGCGCTTTGCCGGCGACGACGCGACCCGGCTCGCGGCCCTGCACCGCGTCGCCGACGCCGCGCCCTCGGTGGCCCTGGCCACGCGTGGCGGCTACGGCCTGACGCGCCTGCTGGACCAGCTCGACTGGGGCCGCATCGCGCGCAGCATCGAGAACGGCACGCGCTGGGTCGGCTACAGCGACCTGACCGCGTTGCAGAACGGCCTGATCGCCCGCCACAAAGGCCTGTCCATGTGGGCCGGGCCGCTGGCCTGCGACGACTTCGGCCGCAGCGAGGCCGACGGCGGCGTCGACGAGATCACGCAGGACTGCTTCACCGAGGCCATGAGCGGCGCGCTGGAGGCCGTGGGCTTCCGTGAGCCGACGGGCAGCTTCGATGGCCTGGAGGCGCGCGGGCGGCTCTGGGGCGGCAACCTGACGGTGCTGTGCTCGCTGCTCGGCACGCCGCACTGGCCCAGGATCAAGGGCGGCATTCTCTTCCTGGAAGACGTCAACGAGCACCCCTACCGAGTCGAGCGCATGCTGCTGCAGTTGCAGCAGGCAGGCGTCATCGACAGCCAGGCGGCGGTGCTGCTGGGCGACTTCAGTGGTGCAGCCAAGTCGCCGCTGGACCGCGGCTATGGCATCAAGGATGCCGTCGCCGCGCTGCGCGCCCGCACCCGGACGCCGGTGCTGACCGGCCTGCCTTTCGGCCATGTGCGCACCAAGGTCTGCCTGCCGGCGGGCGGCACGGTGGAGCTCTATGTGCAGGGCCGCGAGGCCATCCTGGGCTGGCAGTCCGACCCGCGCCTGGCCCACGCCCATCACCACGACGAAAGCTGCGGCGAAGACTGCGGCCATGACGACCACCATCGCTGAAGCCACCCCGGGTTTTCCTCGCCGTTTTTACCGCGGCGCCGGCCCTGTATAGACGAGTGGCCCGACTATCATCGCGACATCGCCTCGGTCAGCCGAGGCGCTTGTCTTTCGAGGGTTGGCGTTGGGTGCAATTTGCGGTTGGATCAAGAGGGGCCTGGGCGCTTTGGCGCTGCTGGTGCTGGCCGCTTGCGACAACAGCCCCCACCCGCACGGTGCCGAGCGCGAGAACACGCTCTACATGGCCTTCACAGAGCGCTCGCCGCGCTATCTGGACCCGACCTCGTCCAATGCGGCCCCCGAGAGCACCTACACCTACGAGATCAGCGAGCCGCCCTATGGCTATCACCCGCTCAAGCGCCCCTACACGCTGATCCCGCGCGCCGCGGCTGAAATCGCCCAGCCCTACTACCTGGATGCCCAGGGCAGGCGCCTGCCCGACGACGCGCCCGACGAGCAGATCGCCGAGGCTGTCTACGACATCCCCATCAAGCCGGGCCTGAAGTGGTCACCCCATCCGGCCTTCGCCAGGGACGCCCGGGGCGACTACCTCTATCACCACCTCAAGCCCGGCGAGCTCGGCGACAAGCGCAGCCCCTTCGAATTCAAGCAGCTAGACACGCGCGAGGTAGTGGCCGAGGACTTCGTCTACGCCCTCAAGCGCCACGCCAACCCGCGCATTGAGACGCCGCTGCAGGCGGTCTTCGTCGAGCATGTGCTGGGCCTGAAGGACTATGTCGCGCAGATGAAGCGCGAGAGCGCCAAGCAGCTCGAAGGCAGCCCCGAGAACCTGGCCGACAAGCCCTTCCTGGATTTTCGGAAGTGGCCGTTGGCCGGCGCCCAGGCCGTCAACGATCACCTGCTGCGCATCCGCCTCAAGGGCCGCTACCCGCAGTGGCGCTACTGGCTGGCCACCAACTTCACGGCTGCCGTTCCCTGGGAAGTGGACGCCTTCTATGCCCAGCCCGGCATGGCGGCCCATTCCCTGACCTGGAACCAGTGGCCGGTGGGTACGGGGGCCTTCATGATGACGGAGTATGAGCAGGACCGCCGTCATGTGATGAGCCGCAACCCCTACTACCGGGTCGAGACCTTTCCCTGCGACGGCAGCCCTGGTGATGCCGAGGCCGGCCGACTTGCGGACTGCGGCAAGCGCGTCCCCTTCGTCGACAAGGTCGTCGCCATCAACGTCAAGGAGAAGGTACCTATCAAGGAGCTGTTCAAGCAGGGCTATCTCGACCTGCCCGAGATGGACCGCGCCGACTGGGGCGTCAACCTGGCGGTGGACCGCGACGACTCCGACGAGGTCAAGGCCTTTTTCGAGCAGCGCGGCTTCCAGCTGCCCGTGGACGTCGACATCAGCAGCTGGTATCTGGGCTTCAATTGGCTGGACCCGGTCGTCGGTCGCGGTGACACGCCCGAGCAGCAAAAGCGCAACCGCGCCCTGCGCCAGGCCATCTCCATCGCCATCGACTGGGAGGAGGGCTATGGCCGCATCTTCCGCGACAAGGGCGGCGACGCGGCCCATGGCCCCATCCCGCCAGGCGTGTTCGGATCCAGGGAAGGCGAGCCGGGCGAGTTCAATCCGGTGACGCATAAGCTGGTCAACGGCAAGCCGGTGCGCCGGCCGTTGGAGGACGCCTTCAAGCTGATGGCTGAGGCCGGCTACCCCGATGGGCGTGACGCCAAGACCGGCAAGCCCCTGGTGCTGAACTACGACTTCCAGCGCGTCATCACGCCCGAACTGAAGGCCGAGAACGACTGGATGGTGCGCCAGTTCGCCAAGCTCGGCATCCAGCTCGACATCCGCGCCACCGACTTCAACCAGTTCCAGGAAAAAATCCTCAAGGGCAAGCACCAGATCTTCTGGTGGGGCTGGTTCGCCGACTACCCGGACGCTGAGAACTTCCTCTTCCTGCTCTATGGGCCCAACAGCAAGAGCCTGCACGAGGGCGAGAACACGGCCAACTACGCCAACCCGGAATTCGACCGCCTGTTCCGCAAGCTGCAGTCGCTGGAGGACGGCCCGGAGAAGGCCCAGGTGATGGCACAGATGAACGACATCGTGCGCGCCGACGCGCCCTGGGCCTGGGGCTTCTGGAGCTATTCGGGCCTGGCCTTCCAGCGCTGGGTGCACAACGGCAAGCCCGGCGTTGTAGTGCGCGACCGCGCCCGCTATCTGCGCGTGGACGCACAGGAGCGCACGCGCAGCATCCACGAATGGAACCGGCCGGTCTGGTGGCCGCTGCTGTTGCTGGCAGCGGGCGGTCTGGCTATCTGCGTCGCCACGCGCCGTGCCTGGCGTGCCCGCGAGACGGCCACCGCCGTGCAGGAGGCCGTCTGATGCTGGGTTTCGCGCTGCGCCGCCTGGGCTATGGCCTGGCCATTCTCATCGGCGTCAATCTCTTCACCTTTGTGCTGTTCTTCTCGGTCAACACGCCCGACGACATGGCGCGGCTGAACATCGGCGGCAAGCGCGTCACCCAGGAGCAGATCGAGAAGTGGAAGCAGGAGCGCGGCTATGACAAGCCGCTCTATTACGACGCCAGCCGCAGCGGGGCAGAGCGCGTCACCCACACCATCCTGTGGGAGCGTTCGGTGTCGCTGTTTGCGCTGGACTTCGGCCGGAGCGATGCGCGCCAGGCTGTCAACATCGGCCACGAGATCAAGGTGCGCATGGGCGTCAGCCTGCGACTGGCCGTGCCCCTCTTCATCCTGCAGGTCTTTGTCAGCATCGCCTTTTCGCTGCTGCTGGTGTTCTTCAGGCACAGCCGCATCGACTTCTGGGGCGTGGTGCTCTGCGTGCTGATGCTGTCCATCTCCAGTCTGTTCTACATCATCGTCGGCCAGTTCCTGTTCGCCCGCCTGCTCAAGCTGGTGCCCATGAACGGCTTCTCGCCGGGCCTGGACGCCATCCGCTTCCTGGCCCTGCCCATCTTGCTGTCGCTGCTGTCGCGGCTGGGCGGCGAGGCGCGGCTCTACCGCGCCATGTTCCTCGAGGAGATGGGCAAGGACTATGTGCGCACGGCGCGCGCCAAGGGCCTCAGTGAGGGCAGGGTGCTGAGCCACCATGTGCTGCGCAATGCCCTCATCCCCATCATCACCAGCGCCGGCAGCTATCTGCCCTATGTCTTCCTCGGCAGCCTGGTGTTCGAGAGCTTCTTCGGCATCCCGGGCCTGGGCGCCTTCGTCATCGAGGCCATCACGGGCCAGGATTTCGCCATCGTGCGCACCATGGTATTCCTCGGCGCGCTGCTCTACATCGCCAGCAATGTGCTGATCGACATCGCCTACACCTGGGTGGACCCCCGGGTTCGATTGGCTTGAGGCTGTCATGAAGTTCGTCGTGCTCTGGACTGACATCGCGCTGTGGCTGATGACGGCCGCGGGCCTGGCCTATGCCTGGCGGGTGAGGGCACAAGCCCATCTGCGCGCGACCTGGCAGCGCGTGCTGCGCGATCCCGTAGCAGCTTGCGCCGGCGTCGTCATGGCCCTCTTCCTGCTCGTCACGCTGGTGGACAGCTTCCATCTGCGCCAGGCCCTACCGACGGCGGACGGCAGCACGGTCTACGACACGCGTGCGCAGTCGGCCCTGGACCTGCTGCTGGCGCGCCAGATCGCCATGCGCGAGGTCAGCTATTCGGTGCCACTGGGGGCGCATGGCTTCAACAAGGAAAGTCTCATCGACATCCATGGCGACGTGCGGCGCGACTACCCGCGGCTGGCCTTCGGCGGCGCGCATCTGGCCGACCCCGCCGCGCAATGGGCTGGTGACGTCGCCACCCGCGTCGGCGCCGGCCTGGCCAGTGGCCTCGTCGTCGCCTTGGTGCTCATCGCACTGACGGCCGCGGGCCTGGCCCGCCATCACGGCGGCTGGCGCCACGCCCTGGCCGACCTCGCTGCCGACCGCACCTTCTACCCGCTGCGCGCCGTGCTGCTGACGCTGGCCGCCGTTGTGCTGCTGGCCGGCCCCGTTATTGCGCTGATGCCGCACTACCACGTCTTCGGCACCGACCGCACCGGCAACGACGTCCTCGTGCAGGCGCTCAAGAGCGTGCGCACGGCCTTCGTCATCGGTGCCCTGTCCACTTTGGCGACGCTGCCCATCGCGCTGCTGCTCGGCGTGCTGGCGGGCTACTACAAGGGCTGGGTCGACGAGGCCATCCAGTACGTCTACACGACGCTGAGCTCAGTGCCCAATGTGCTGCTGATCGCGGCCTGCGTGCTGATGGTGCAGGTCTTCTTCGACAAGAACCCCGAGCTTTTCGAGACGGCGGCCGAGCGCTCGGACGTCAAGATGCTGATGCTCTGCCTCATCCTCGGCCTGACGGGCTGGGCCGGCCTGTGCCGCCTGGTGCGCGCCGAGACGCTGAAGCTGCGCGAGCTCGACTATGTGCAGGCCGCGACGGCCTTCGGTGTCGGCGATCTGCGCATCATGGCCCGCCACATCGTGCCCAACGTCATGCATCTGGTGCTGATCACCGTCGTGCTGAGCTTCTCCGAACTCATCCTCTATGAAGCCGTTCTAACCTATGTCGGCGTCGGCGTCGACCCCGTCATGAACAGCTTCGGCAGCATGATCAACCTGGCCCGCGCCGAGATGTCGCGCGACCCCATCGTCTGGTGGAGCTTCGTGGCGGCCTTCGGCTTCATGGTCAGTCTGGTGCTGGCGGCCAATCTCTTTGCCGATGGCGTGCGCGATGCCTTCGATCCCAAGGCGCGCTCGACCCGGCCGCGCGTGTTCCGGCGCAGCCAGGGGACGGCCGATGCTTGAGATCGCCGACCTGCGCGTCCAGCTCGATGCCGACGCCGGCCTGGTGCGGGCCATCGACGGCATGCATCTTGCGCTGGCGCGCGGCGAGACCTTTGCGCTGGTGGGCGAGAGCGGCTGCGGCAAGAGCATGACGGCACTGGCCCTGATGCGACTGCTGCCAGAGAACGGCCGCGTTGCTGGCGGCAGCGTGTGCCTGGATGGCCAAGACCTGCTGGAACTGCCCGAGAGCCGCATGCGCCAGGTGCGTGGCGGCCGGGTGTCCATGATCTTCCAGGAGCCGTCGACCAGCCTGAATCCGGTCATGCGCGTCGGCGACCAGATCGTCGAGGCCATCGAGGCTCACACAGGCCTGCGCGGTGCGGCTGCGCGGGCCAAGGCCGTCGACTGGCTACACAGGGTCGGCATCCCCGAACCGCAGCGGCGCATCGACGACTACCCTTTCCGCCTGTCGGGCGGCCAGAAGCAGCGTGTCATGATCGCCATCGCGCTGGCGGCCGAGCCCGACTATCTGATCGCCGACGAGCCGACCACGGCCTTGGACGTGACCATCCAGGCGCAGATCCTGGATCTCATTCGAGACCTTCAGCGCGAACGCCGGCTCGGCGTGCTGCTCATCACCCACGATCTGGCCGTCGTCAGCGGCATGGCCCACCGCGTGGCGCTGATGTATGCCGGCCAGATCATCGAGGTCGCGCCGGCGGCCGAGTTCTTCGCCCAACCCCGGCATCCCTATGCCCGGCTGCTGCTGCAGGCCCTGCCCGAAGCGGCGCGCCGCGACGCGCCCTTGGCCGCCATCGCCGGCACCGTTCCGCCGTTGTGGGTGGCCTTCTCCGGTTGCCGCTTTGCACCGCGTTGCGACCGGCTCATGCGCCATTGCGCCACCACGCCGCCGGCGCTGACCGAGGAAGGCCCGCACCACCAGGTGCGCTGCCTGCTCTACAGCCAGCCCGGCGAGACCTTGCCTCAGGAAGCTGCGGCTCCCAAGCCGCTGCGCGCGGCCGCGACGGGGGAGGGCCGGCCCTTGCTCGACGTGCGTGACCTGCGCGTGCGCTTCGCGCTGAAGGCGCCGCTCTTCCACCGCGGCCCGTGCCATTTCGATGCGGTCGACGGTGTCAGCCTGCAGTTGCATGCCGGGCGCACCCTGGCCCTGGTCGGCGAGTCCGGCTGCGGCAAGACGACCTCGGGCAAGGCCATCGTGCAACTGCTGCGCCGCCAGGCCAAGATCAGCGGCCAGGCCCTGTTCGAAGGCAGGGACTTGTTCCGACTGCAGGGGGCGGCCCTGCTGGAGGCCAGACGCCATGTGCAGATCATCTTCCAGGACCCCTTCGCCTCGCTGAACCCGCGCCTGCGCGTGGCCGAGTTGCTGGAAGAAGGGTTGATTGCCCTGCGCCCCGACCTTGACGCGACGGCCCGCAGGGCGCGCCTGCACACCCTGGTCGACCAGGTCGGCCTGCGTCGCGACGCGCTGCAGCGCTGGCCGCATGAGTTCTCCGGCGGCCAGCGCCAGCGCATCGCCATCGCCCGGGCCTTGGCGGTCGAGCCCAGGCTTATCGTCTGCGACGAGCCGACGTCCGCCCTGGACGTCTCGGTGCAGGCCCAAATCCTCAATCTGCTGCGCGAACTGCAGCGCGAACAAGGGCTGGCCTACCTTTTCATCACCCACAACATTGGTGTTGTCGAATACATCGCCGACGAGGTCGCCGTCATGCAGGCGGGGCGGATCTTGGAACGTGGGGGCTGTGAAAAAGTCCTGAGACAGCCCGTGGAAGGCTTCACGCAAGCTTTGCTCAAGGCTGTGCCAAGGCTGGTTTCAAGGCCGTCGCGCCAGGACAACGGCTAGGGGTTTTACTCTAGGGTTTGTAACTCCTGGAAACCCTTTTAAATCAATGACTTACGAGTTCGCGCTGCGGCCCTAGGGGCATCTACGGGGCGGTGCCAATGTTGCGGCCGCACAAACTTCCGACACCCCCAAATCTGAGCTGATCGCTCAGGCCAAGGATTGGCCTCATCGGGCCAGCGCCGCCTCACCATCAAGGCGGGCATCTATCCATTCAGGAGTGTCCATGTTCAAAACAACCACCATCACTGGCGCCATCCTGGCGCTGGCCGCAACAAGCGCGCTGGCTCAGGAAGCACAAAAGCTGGAGCGCATCGAGATCACCGGTTCGTCCATCCGCCGCGTCGACGCGGAAACGGCCTTGCCGGTTTCGGTCCTCAGCCGTGCCGATATCGAGCGCACCGGCGTGACCACGGCTCAGGATCTCGTTCAGCTGATTCCGTCCATGTTCGGCGGCACCGTCGTCGCCAACAACGTCGGTGCAACCGGCGTGGCTTCGACCGCTGCCCTGCGTGGCCTGGATTCCAAGTACACCCTGGTGCTGCTGAACGGCCGCCGCGTGGCCAACTATGCTTTCGGCAATTCGCCGGTCGACCTGAACTCCATCCCGTTGTCGGCGGTGGAGCGTGTTGAAGTGCTGCGTGATGGCGCTTCCGCCATCTACGGTGCCGATGCCGTGGCCGGTGTCGTCAACTTCATCCTGCGCAAGGACTACAAGGGCTTCGAGGTCAATGTCTCGGTGTCGCAGCCCCAGGGTGCTGGCGGTGACTCGCACACGCTGAACATGACCGGCGGCTACGGTGACCTCTCCACCGACCGCTTCAACGTCCTCTTCAGCGCCAGCCGCGAGGAAGACGACGCGTTGAAGGCATCTCAGCGAAGCTTTGCGGCGACGGCCAACCGCCCCGACCTGGGCATCAACAAGGCCTCGCCGCGCAACGGCATCCCCAACCTGAACTTCGTTGACACCCTGGGCAATGGCTACGGCAACGCTGGCAACAGCGTCGGGCCGCTGGTGAACCCGACGCGCTTCAACGGCTGTAACAACCCGGCGTTCGCGCTGGTCGTTCGTAATGCCTCCACCTGTGGCACCGACTACGTCAAGTTCATCGACCTGATCCCCAAGCAGACCCACCAGAACCTGTTCGTTCGCGGTGTGTTCCAGCCGGTCGCGGATCACCAGATCTTTGCCGAAGCGATGCACGTGAAGGATGACACGACGGCGACCTACTCGCCGGCGCCTTATACGCTGACGATGCGCTACCCCGTGACGGGCCGCTTCTATCCCAAGACCATCACGCTGCCCAAGGGCATGGTCGTCAAGAAGGGCTTCGTGTACCCCGACGGCACCGTGCAGGCTGCCGATGGCCCGCTGGCTAGCGACGTCGTCGTGACGCCGACCGGCCCGCTCAGCGGCACCTGGCGTACCGTGGCCGGTGGCGGCCGTACCGACCTGACCGAAACCACGACGGACCGTTTCCTGATCGGTGCCAAGGGCACGGTTGCGGACTGGGACTATGAAGCTGCGATCGTCACGTCGCAGAACAAGGGCACGATCTCCTTTGGTCCGGGCAAGTTCAGCTATGCCAAGCTGACCCCGCTGGTCAACTCGGGTCAGATCAACGTCTTCGGCGCGCAGGATGATCAGAGCCAGGCGGCCCTGAACAGCGCACTGCTGTCCGGCCCCGAGCAGTCCGCCACGTCGAAGTCGACCGAGTTCGATCTCCGCGTGTCCAAGGAACTCTTCGAACTGCCCGCCGGCCCCTTCGGCCTGGCCACCGGCGTGTCCTTCCGCAAGGAAGAGCTGAACCAGATCTCCTACCCGGTGCTGGAGACGGGTGACGAAGTAGGCGGCAACGGCCCCGTGCCTGGCGTGACGGGCGACCGCAAGGTCTTCGGCGCCTTCGTCGAAGTCAACGTGCCCATCATCAAGGGCCTGGAAGTCCAGGGCGCGGCGCGCTACGACAACTACAAGAACGGCTTCGGCACCAAGTTCAACAACGTCAGCCCCAAGCTGAGCCTGCGTTTCCAGCCCATGAAGGAACTGCTGGCTCGCGCCTCCGCGGGCAAGGGCTACCGCGCCCCGACGCTGTATGAGAACCTGCGCCCCTTCACGGCCGGCAACAACACGAATGCCAACTGGAGCGATCCGGTCCGCTGCCCGAACGGCGTGCCCATCAACAACACGGTGGACTCGAGCACGGAGTGCAACGTGCAGCAGCCCACGGCTCTGGAAGGCAACAAGAACCTGCGTCCTGAGAAGTCCACGCAGTATTCCGCTGGTCTGGTCTTCTCGCCCATCGCCGAGCTGACCACGTCGATCGACTACTGGTCGGTCAACATCAAGGACTCCATCGCCGCCCAGTCCGAGATCCAGGTGTTCCAGAACCCGACGCTGTATGCCGGTTCGTACTACCGCTACAACCCGGCGTTCTTCCCGAATGGCTATGACAACACCAGCCCGGCGCAGAATCCGGCGGGCGCCATCGTCCAGGGCCAGGATACGCGCTACCCGCTGGCCTATGTCTACCTGCCCTACGCCAACACCTCGCGCTTCTTCGCCTCGGGTATCGACCTGAGCGCGCAGTACAAGCAGAAGATGTGGGGTGGCACGGTCGGCGCGACCTTCGATGGGACCTACTACACCAAGCACGGCTACCAATACTTCGCTACCCCGTCGGTCAGCGACATCGGCGACTACAAGGACTTCGGGCCTACGCCGCGCTGGCGCCATGCCGTGACGGTGTCCTACACCACCGGGGGCTGGAACGCTTCGCTGACGAACAACTTCACGTCCTCCTACAAGGACTATGTGAACCCCGACAACGTCGGCACGACCAACTATCCTCTGGTGCGCACGGTGAAGGCCTACTCGCTGTGGGACGCCCAGATTGGCGTCAGCCCGGCGAAGAACCTGGATCTGTCCTTCGGCATCAAGAACCTGCTGAACACGGAACCGCCGTCGTCGCGTACGGAAGTCAACTTCCAGACCGGCTATGACGCGCAATGGACGAACCCGCTCGGTCGCACGCTCACCGTGCGTGCGCGCGTGAAGTTCATGTAATCCCTCAGAGCCAAGGGTGACAGCGGCAGCTTCGGCTGCCGCTTTTTTTGCGCCGCTATTTGTAATCGCGTTGTCTCTCTTGCCCGGGTTAGCCCCAGGAAAGAGCGACAAAACCGCCAGCTAAGATGCTTACATGGCCAGGTTTGGCCGGAGGTGTAGTTTTGCTGCGCCTGGTTCGTGGCGATGAAACGCGTGCCCGACGGCTCAGGCCACCGGGCGTTTTTTTTGGCTCGAGCAGGTGTAAAGCTGCTTTACACGCCGGCTGCACTGCGTGTTTTCGACGAGGCGGAATTGTTCGGTCCGCGATCTAGAATGCACGCCCTTCGGGAACCAGTTGACGGCAGGAACGCAACTTCCGCCGTGGCAGTGGCCGCTTGTCCGAGAAGAGTCATTGACTGTGATTTGTAGTTGCAAGAAGGAGCGCGCATGAATTTTGCGCAGGAGAAGCAGGGCGCGTCCCGGTTCACGGGCTTCGGTGTCGTCGTCCTGATCCACGTCGTCGCCATTTATGCGCTGGCCAGCGGTCTGGCTCGCGATATCGTCAAGAAGGTCACCGGCCCCATCGACGTCAAGGTGATCGAAGAGAAGGTCAAACCGCCGCCGCCGCCCGAGAAGGTGGTGCCGCCCCCGCCGGACCTCAAGGCTCCGCCTCCGCCTTTCGTTCCTCCGCCCGAATTCCAGGTGACCGCGCCCGCGCCGCCGGCACCCGCCATCGTTTCCACCCAGGTCCAGCCGCCGGCCGCCGAAATCCGTCCGGCCCCGCCGCCGGTCGTCGCAGCCCCGCCGCCGCCGGTGCGCACCGGCCCCGTCAAGGCAGCCATGGTCTGCACGAAGATGGGCAAGCCTGAGGTGCCGTCCGTCAACTGGAGTGGCGAAGCTCTGTACAAGGCCGTTGCCACCGTCAAGGCTGGTCGCGTGACCTCTGTCGAAATCACCCCTTTGCGTGGTGGCGTTGACCGCAAGGCTCAGCGGGCGATGACGCAGGCCATTCAGCAGACGCTGCAGGACACCTACGAATGCCCGGGCGACCACGTGTTCGAGCAGGAGTTCCAGTTCAAGATCGAGTAAGAGACCCCGCTTCGAACCCGGCGCCAGACCGGCGCATTCAGAACCGCATCAAACCAGAATTTTTCCTAGGAGTTGACTCCATGATTTCTCGCATCACCGGCTTCCTTGCCGCCATCGCCATGGCCGCGACCCTGGCTATCTCGCCCGCCCACGCGCAAGACCAGAAGCCGGCCGACGCAGCCTCGGCCGCTGCGGTCGACGCAGCTGCCCCCGCTCCTGCCGCTGCCGCTTCCAAGCCGGCCGAAAACCCCTACAGCCTGGGCAATATCGTCGCCCACGGCAACGTGGTCGACCAGGTCGTGCTGTTCATCCTGGCCATCATGTCCATGGGTTCCTGGTACATCCTGGTCGTGCGCCTGTGGGACACGAGCAAGCTCTCCTCCGAAGCCAAGGAAGTCCGCGCCACCTTCTTCAAGAAGGCCAGCCTGGCTGACGGCGTTCGCGGCCTGAAGGAAGAAAGCGCCTTCCGCTACATCGCCACCGCCGCCATCGAGGCTTCGGAGCACCATGAAGGCGCGCTGACCGAGAACATCGACCACAGCAGCTGGGTGACGATGAACGTCGACCGCGCCGTTGCCGACGTGAACAACAAGATCTCCGCCGGCCTGGGCTTCCTGGCCACGGTTGGTTCGACCTCTCCCTTCATCGGCCTGTTCGGTACCGTGTGGGGCATCCTGAACGCGCTGACCGCCATCGGTCAGGCTGGCCAGGCTTCCATCGACAAGGTGGCCGGCCCCGTGGGCGCCGCCCTGATCATGACGGCCATCGGTCTGGTCGTCGCCGTTCCGGCCGTGCTGGGCTACAACTGGCTGGTCAACCGCAACAAGTCGGTCATGAGCCAGGTCCGTTCCTTCGCCGGCGACCTGCACGGCGTGCTGATGGGCAACCGCGCCGTCAAGCGCTAATCCCTGAGTTGCAGCTCATTCAGGAGCCAATGCCATGGGCATGAACGTCGGATCCTCTTCCGGCGAGGACGAAGTCAATGCAACCATCAACACCACGCCCCTCGTGGACGTGATGTTGGTGATGCTGATCATCTTCCTCATCACCGTGCCGGTGGTGACGCAGTCGATCGCGTTGAATCTCCCCAAGGAGACCAACATCGTCCGCGTCACCAAGCCGGAAAACATCGAAATCTCGGTCAGCAAGGACGGCGAGGTCTACTGGGGTACCAAGCCGGTTCCTGACATGGAGGAGCTGGTCCAGCGCCTCGGCAAGGAATCGGTCAAGAACCCGCAGCCCGAGGTGCACATCCGCGGCGACGACAAGTCGCGCTACGAGTCGGTCGGTCGCGTGATCTTCGCGTGCCAGCGTGCGGGCATCATGAAGATCAACTTCGTCACCGAGCCTCCGGCTCGCGGCGGTTGATCGCAGGAGTCGAATATGGGAATGAATGTTGGAAGCTCGTCGGGCGGCGGTGAACCCGAAGTCATGATGGACGTCAACACGACGCCGTTGATCGACGTGATGCTGGTGCTGCTGGTGATGCTCATCATCACCATCCCGATCCAGCTGCACACCATCAACCTCGACATGCCGCCGCCGAGCACGAATCCGCCCACGCAGGATCCGGTCGTGCACACGGTGATGATCGACTTCGATGGCACCGTGTACTGGGACGAAGCCGCACTGCCGAACATCGACGCCGTGAACGCCAAGATGCAGGAAGTCGGTGCGATGCCGCTGAGCGATCAACCAGAAATCCACATCAAGCCGAACAAGCTGGTGGACTATGGTGTCGTCGCCTCGGTGATGGCCTCGGCCCAGCGCAACAGCGTCAAGAAGATGGGCATGGTCGGTAACGAGCAATACGTCAAGTGACGTGATCTCGGGGCCGCTGACCACGATACTGTGATGCGCGCTGCCCGAAAGGGCGGCGCGTTTTTGCTTTGCAGGAGAGCAAATTGAAGACTTTGAAAACCATGCTGGCCGTCGCCGTTGGCGCCCTGGCCCTGTCCCTGAACGGCGCACCGGGCGCGGTGTTCGGTTTCAGCCAGGCCGCTGCCCAGGAGACGGTGCGCAAGGAAGTCGGCGCGCCGCTGGGCGAAGCAAGCAAGCTGGTCAGGGCCGGCAAGTACAAAGAAGCCTTGGCCAAGCTGCGTGACGCCGAGGCCGTCGGCGGCCGCACGGCAGGCGAGACCAATGCCATCGAGGGCGTGCGCTTCTCTGCCGCCATGGGCGCCAGCGACCCCGACACCATGGCGCGTGCCTTCGACGTGCTGAAGGCCAAGCTCGGCGGCCCCCAGCAACTGCAATACATGGAAGCCATTGCCGGCACCTATCTGCGCGCCAACAACGCGCCCAAGGCGCTGGAATGGGCTAACAAATACTTCGCCGCCGGTGGCAACAGCCCCAGCGTCAAGCAGATGCAGCAGCAGGCCCAGTTCAAGTCGGGCGACATGACGGCCGTCCTGAAGGACACGATGGCCGAGGTGCAGGCCGACGAGAAGGCGGGCCGCGCACCCACCCAAGACAAGCTCAACATCCTGCTGTACGCGGCGCAGAAGAAGGGTGATGCCGCCACCGAGTCCTATGCCATCGGCCTGCTGCTGAACCACTATCCCCGCAAGGAGCTGTGGGCCCAGGTGCTGGGGGGGCTGCAGGGCAAGAAGGGCTTTGCGCCCCGCTTTGCGCTGGACGTCTATCGCCTGCAGCTCGCCACCGGCAATATGCGCTCGGCCGACGACTACATGGAGATGGCCCAGCTAGCCGCCCAGGCCGGCTACCCCGATGAAGGTAAGAAGGTCGTCGAGCAGGGTCTGGCCGCCAACGTGCTCGGCCAGGGCGCCGAAGGGGCTCGCCACAAGCGCCTGCTGGACCTGATGGTCAAGAAATCCAACGAGGCCAAGGCTGATGCGGCCAACGCCGAGAAGACCGCCAAGGATGCCAAGACGGGTGACGAGCTCGTCAAGCTCGGCCTGTCGCGCGTGTTCGCGGGCGACAAGGCCGGTGGCCTCGCGCTGGTGGATGCCGGCATCGCCAAGGACAACTTCACACGGCCCGACGACGTCAAGTTCTACCAGGGTCTGGCTTATTACAACGCCGGCGAAACCGCCAAGGCCCAGGCCATCTGGCGCGGCGTGAAGGGCAGCGACGGTTCCGGCGATCTCGCCCGTCTGTGGCAGATTCAGGCGCGCAGCGCCAAGAAGTGATGCACCGGCGGGCGGCTGCCCGCCGAGCTTCACCCAAAGCAAAGGCCCCGTCGGGGCCTTTTTTATGCCTGCATGGCTCGAGGCCTCACTTCGGCGCCATGCGGATGGCGCCATCCAGGCGGATGACCTCGCCATTGAGCATGTCGTTGGTGACGATCTGGTGCACCAGCTTGGCGTAGTCCTCGGGCCTACCGAGGCGGCTGGGAAAGGGGACGCTGGCGGCCAGCGCGTCCTGCACCTCCTGAGGCATGCCGAACAGCATCGGCGTGCCGAAGATGCCTGGGGCAATGGTCATGTTGCGGATGCCGTTGCGCGCCAGGTCGCGGGCGATGGGCAGGGTCATGCCGACGACGCCACCCTTGGAGGCTGAATAGGCCGCTTGGCCGATCTGACCGTCGTAGGCGGCGACCGAGGCCGTCGAGATCATCACGCCGCGCTCACCGGTGGCTTCAGGCTCGTTCCGGGCCATCGCTTCGGCGGCCAGGCGGATCATGTTGAAGGTGCCGATCAGATTGACCGTGACGGTCTTGCTGAAGGCCGCCAGCGGGTGGGCGCCGTCCTTGCCGACAGTCTTGATGGCCGGTGCGATGCCGGCGCAGTTGACGAGGCCCATCAGCTTGCCCAGGCCCGTGGCGGCCGCCACG
>Ga0194137_10000422_pt1 | contig 28612 bp, 18 predicted proteins | sample TARM_MetaG_T3_14_FD_134025 | JGI IMG/M metagenome (GOLD analysis project Ga0194137, IMG submission 134025) | Freshwater microbial communities from Pennsylvania, USA, analyzing microbe dynamics in response to fracking - TARM_MetaG_T3_14 (version 2) | ecosystem: Environmental > Aquatic >... | reverse complement strand
GCCGAGCCGATTCCGGCGTCCACGATGACGGGGACCGGCGATTCCTCCGCGATCAGTCCGAGGTTGTACGGGTTCAGGATGCCGAGCCCGGTTCCGATCGGTGCGCCGCCCGGCATGACGGCCGCCGCTCCGGCTTCGGCCAGTCTCCGGCAGAGGATGGGGTCGTCGGAGGTGTAAGGCAGCACCGTAAAGCCTTCGGCGACAAGCCTTTCCGTCGCTCGCAGCGTCTCCAGCGGGTCGGGCAGCAGCGTGCGGGAATCGGCGCTGATCTCCACCTTGATCCAGCTGCCGAGCCCTGCCGCTCTGGCCAGGCGCGCGATCCTCACCGCCTCGTCCGCGTTGCCTGCGCCCGACGTATTGGGGAGGTAGATCCGCTTTTCTTCGGGCAGATGCTGCAGGATCGAATCGTCTTCAAGCTGCTCCAGGTTGACGCGGCGGACGGCGAACGTAATGACCTCCGCACCGCTTGCCCGGAGCGCCTGCTGCATGACGGCCGGGCTCGGGAAACGGCCCGTTCCGAGGAAGAATCGCGAAGAGAGCCTTGTCCCGCCCACTGTCCAGACATCCCGGCCCAGCTCCAGCTCAGGCTGAACCTTCGAATCGACAGCGGTTGGACAACCCGTTCGAGGCTCTGTTTGAACTACGACCAAAGCACCTGTCTGAGCCTCTGTTCGAGCCACTGTTTGAGTCTCTGATTGAGCCTCTGTCTGAGCCTCTGTTCGAGTCTCTGTTCGAGCCTCTGTTCGAGCCTCTGTTCGAGCCTCTGTTTGAGCCTCTGTTTGAGCCTCTGTTTGAGCCTCTGTTCGCGGCTCAGCTTGAACCCCCATTTGATCTTCCATCACTCAGCCTCCCCCTACAAAGTGGACCAGCTCGATCTTCATTCCATCCGCCAGCCGATGGCGGCTCCAATTTCCGCGCGCCAGGATGATTCCGTCCGCTTCGGCGACCATTCTCTGGCCGGAAAGGCCGTACAATTCGACCAGCTCCTGCAGAGTCGATGAATGCGTAAAGATTTCCTTGCCGTTCAATGTGAGGCGAAGCGGATGGCCCGGTCGGGAACCAGCCTCGGATGGGTCGGTCCGACCGGCTGCAGCCTCGCTTGCGGCAGCGATCAGGCTCCGCAGCTCCCGGCAGACAGCTGCGGGATCGGAGCTGCCGACAACCGCGGAGACGGCGCACAATCTCCTCGCCCCTGCGGCGAGCACCTCGCCTGCATTGCCGGGATGGATGCCGCCGATTGCCGTCCATGGGATGCGAACATGCCGCGCCGCCTGGCGGACGTATTCCAGCGTGACCGCCGCCCGGCCCGGCTTGGTTGCCGTCGGATACACCGGCCCGACTCCGATATAGTCGGCGCCGGCCGTCTCGGCCTTCAAGGCCTGCTCCAGGCTGTGGGTGCTGATGCCGACGATCCGTTCCGGACCGAGCAGCTCCCTCGCATCCGCGATGGACAGATCTTCCTGCCCGAGATGGACGCCGTCCGCCTCGGATTCAAGCGCGAGCAGGGGATGGTCGTTCACGATGAACGGCACTCCGTACTCCCTCGTAAGCCTGCGCAGCAGGCCCGCTTTTTCTCCCAGCTCCCGCAGCGAAGCTTTTTTGTCCCGCAGCTGCAGGATATCCGCTCCCCCCTCAAGCGTCTCCCGCATGACATCCTCCAGCCTTCTTCCGGGATGGCAGCCCTCGCCCGTAATGACGTACAGGCTGAACTCAAGCTTCTTCATCCTTGGCCTCTCTCTCCGGCGCATCCGCGCCCAAATAATGCCGACACCATTCCCAAGCCGTGTCAGGGTCCGCCGCGCCTTGCGCCAGCACTCTGCCGTCCGGAAACACGACAAGCTTCCCATTGTCCGGGAGCGCTGCCCGCAGCAGATAAGGATTGAGCGTCAGCCGGCAGCCCAGCCTCTCCAGCCTTTTCTCGTACGTTCCGGGTTCCGCAGGCTCCAGCTGCAGCTGGAACGTATCGCGGCCGCACAGAACCGCCGTGTTTTGGCGGCGCCTGCTTCCGGCTGCTTCCGAGGCTGCTTTCGGAAGGAGCTCTCGACCTGTTCCCCATAGAGACTCCGCTTCTTCATCCTCCCGCCAAGCATCCTGCGTTCCCGGACGCGTCCCTCCCCCGCTCCGTTCCTGAACCGCTCTTGCGTTGCCGCAGATCGAACAGAGCCTTGACGGTCCGGGCAGCTTCGTTTCGCGCATCGCGTATGGCCACACAGAGGCGGAGACGAGCGTGCGGCGCATGCCTTCCCTATCGCCTGCCAGCCATTTGAGCGCTTCAGCCGCCTGCAGCGCCGCGACCATCTCCACGGCCGGCGAGATCATGCCCGCCGTCTCGCAGGTCTGTCCGCTGTCCTGCTCCTCCTCGCCGCCGATCAGGCAGCGCAGGCAGCAGGTCGCGCCGGGAATGAGCGGAGCGCTCATTCCGGCCGCCCCGGCGACGCCGCCGTACAGGAAAGGAATGCCGGCACGGAAGCCGTAATCGCTCAGCACAAGCCTGGCCGCGGCATTGTCCGTACCGTCCAGCACCAGATCGCAGCCGCACGCGATCTTCTCCAGCACGCCGGGGGCCGTGAAATCGGCGGCAAACGCCTTGACTTCCACCATGCCGTTGATCCGCCTCAGCTTCCGCGCGGCGGCCTCCGCCTTGGGAAGCGCCAGCCGGGCATCCTCTTCGTCGAACAGCATCTGGCGCTGCAGATTGCTGAATTCCACGTAGTCGCGGTCGGCAAGCCGCAGCTCGCCTACCCCGGCCCGGGCCATATGCTGCGCCAGCGAAGCTCCGAGCGAGCCGGTACCGGCGACAAGCACGACGGCCTGGCCGATCCGCCGCTGTCCTTTCCAGCCAATGGGAGCAAAGCGGATTTGCCGGGAATACCGTTCCTGAATGGCTTCTTGCGCCTCGGATCGGCTTGTTGCCGCCTGCTCAAGCATAGATGCTGCCGCCTCCGGCCTTGAACGCCTCCGCCTGCTCCTTCATGCCCGCCTCGATTGCCTCCGCCGTGTCCAGCCCTTCCCTCTCCGCGTAATCCCGAATGTCCTGCGTGATCCTCATGCTGCAGAACTTCGGCCCGCACATGGAGCAGAAATGCGCGCTCTTGGCGCCTTCCGCAGGGAGCGTCTCGTCGTGGTAGCTCATCGCCCGCTCGGGATCGAGCGACAGATGGAACTGGTCGCGCCAGCGGAATTCGAATCTGGCCTTGGACAGAGCATCGTCGCGCTTTCGCGCCTGCGGATGGCCCTTGGCGAGATCGGCGGCGTGGGCGGCGATCTTGTACGTAATGACGCCTTCCTTCACATCCTCCCGGTTCGGCAGCCCCAGATGCTCCTTGGGCGTCACATAACAGAGCATCGCCGTGCCGAACCAGCCGATCATCGCCGCCCCGATCGCGCTTGTGATATGGTCGTAGCCCGGCGCAATGTCCGTCGTGAGCGGACCAAGCGTGTAGAAGGGAGCCTCGTCGCAGACCGCGAGCTGACGGTCCATATTTTCCTTGATCAGATGCATCGGAACATGGCCCGGACCTTCGATCATGACCTGCACGTCATGCTTCCAGGCAATCTTGGTCAGCTCGCCGAGCGTGTCCAGCTCCGCGAACTGCGCCTCGTCGTTGGCGTCCGCGATCGATCCCGGCCTCAGCCCGTCGCCGAGCGAGAAGGTCACGTCGTAAGCTTTCATGATTTCGCAGATATCTTCGAAATGCGTGTACAGGAAGTTCTCCCTATGGTGGGCGAGGCACCAGGCCGCCATGATGGAGCCTCCCCGGCTGACGATGCCCGTAACGCGCTTCGCAGTCAGCGGCACATAACGGAGCAGCACTCCGGCATGGATGGTGAAATAATCGACTCCCTGCTCGGCCTGCTCGATCAGCGTATCGCGGAACACCTCCCAGCTGAGGTCCTCCGCTTTGCCGTTCACCTTCTCCAGCGCCTGATAGATCGGCACGGTCCCGACCGGAACCGGGGAGTTGCGGATGATCCATTCCCTCGTCGTATGGATGTTCTTGCCGGTGGACAGATCCATGATCGTATCGGCTCCCCAGCGGGTCGCCCACGTCATCTTCTCCACCTCCTCCTCGATCGAGGAGGTCACGGCGGAGTTGCCGATGTTGGCGTTGATCTTCACGTGGAAATGCCGCCCGATGATCATCGGCTCGCTCTCGGGATGGTTGACGTTGGCCGGAATGACCGCTCTTCCCGCCGCGACCTCGGAACGTACGAACTCCGCCTCCATCCCTTCCCTCAGGGCGATGAACTCCATCTCGGGAGTCACGATGCCCTGCCTTGCGTAATGCAATTGGGTGATGTTGCCCCCTGCGAGAGCTCTCAGCGGCAGCCTGCCGGATGGCGGGAAAATTTCCGCTCCCCTCTCGGCGGCTTTGCCTGCGTCGGAGAAGCCATTGTCCTCGGGACGGATGATGCGGCCCTCGTATGGCTCCGTATCTGCCCGCTCCGAGATCCAGCCTCTTCGCATGGGCGGCAAGCCTCTCGCGGCATCCGCCTCGTAATCGGTGTCGGTATAAGGGCCGCTTGCGTCATAGATTCGCAGAGGCTCATTGGGGATGGAAACTCCCCGCACCTCGCTGTCCGACAGCGCGATTTCCCTCATCGGAACCATGATATCCTCCCGGCTTCCCTGCATGTAGACTTTGCGGCTGCCCGGCAGCAGCTCGGTATGTATGGCCATGGATAATCAAAAGCCCCCTTAACGGATTTTGATATCCGCCAGGGGGCTGCACGCTTGGAAATGCCGGTTCATGCCTTTCGTTCCCGATGGTCTGCGCGAAAAACGCAGGCTGTCCGGGACACTCTACTCGTCGCATTCGCCTTCATCGGCAGATTGCGGCTAGCAGATTGGGTGCATCTGATTCTCCGCCGCTTTCCGCCGGAGGACGGCAAAAAGCCGCCTCCGGTCTGGAAGCGGCGAAAAGAGGCACAAGCCAAATAAAAGGCATGTTCGACCACTTTCCTACGCTGGCATGACCCAGATCAGGTTCGAAGGGACCAAAGCTTGCGCTTTATCTCAGCCCGTACAGGCGCCCCTAGTGGATATCTTGGTATGACTATAAGTCGGGATGGGGGAAGTTGTCAACTAGGGTCCCACTTAGAAACCCTGAAAGGCATGAAGCCAATCAAGGTTCTAAAATTAAATTTCTATCATTTCCCATAATTCAAAAATTGTTTTTCCATCTATTCGAGCATTTTTAAACAATTCTTCTGCGGTTAGAAACGATTGTGTAAAAGAGTTCTTCCCTTTAGTTAAATAGAGACCTTCTTTATTTCTACTAATCCAGAACTCATCACCTAGATAATAGAATTGAAACTCTTCACCCCATCCTACACGTTGGACTAGTTCTGTGTATCCCACTTTCTATTCCCCCTTTTAATTTCTAAATGGATTTCCATCTTTATCATACGTCCAAGTATGCTCATGTGGTGCTTCAGGGTGGGTTTTAGTGTTATTATGATGGGTATAATCTACATCTCTGATAGCTCTACCATTTGCTCCATACCATCTTCTTGTTAATAACTCACCCGTTTTTCGGTCAATAATATCGATACTAGAATTAGGTTTACCAATATAACCGGGATTTGAGGTAGTAGTGGTATGAGTGTAATAAGGGCTGACATCTAATATTTTTCCTTATTAGATGTTACTATTTGCTTTGTACCATTTCCTGTAATCCGTGCAATACCACTTTTAATCAAAGCACTTGCTTTGCATACTCTCGGATTTGTTCGATCGAGCCATTGACGGAAGTAGACTAGCGATTTCGGGTAGGCTTCAATCCTCAGCGTGTTCCTCTGTGTTCTTGGGGCAAAAATCAACTTGTAGGAGATATGCAGGAAGTGTTCTCCCGTATTGATTCTGATGCGGTATTGGAATCCTCTTTCTCCCACCGTCATCCTGAGCCCGTAGAAGTGACAGATACGCTTGTGAAGCTCATTGAAGAAATCCCAATTAACGCCTGTAAAGTCGATGACAATACGGTCAATGGATACAGTGACCCCTTTCATGTGCCGCCCCCTCCCGAATTTTTTGATGAATTTCGGGCTTAATTAGAGGGGAGATGGCTAGGCATTAACACATGACCTTCCCGTTGTAGAATGCCAGTTACGTCCTGACATTATAAAAGTCGGGCTATCCCTCCGATTAGTTGCGATGACTTTTCAATGGATTGCCTTCTCAATTTCTATATCGAGATAGTTGAGAAGAAATTTGAAAAAAACGCAGAAAACGAAGATAACAAAAAACAGGTCAATCATGGTGGTAACTGACCATAATCGATCTGTTGATGTATTGGTATAGCGTTATTTATGGTATAAAAGTACAGCATTTGTGTGCGTACAAACAAGATAGAAAAATCTTTATTCGGGTATTACATGCGTTAGATGTGTTATTGGTTGAATGTTGAGTTCATTCGGCACTGGGTAGCCCCGCCAAAGAAAAGCGGCTCTCTCCATCAGAAGAAGGCCGCCTGAAACTTGCTATTCATTAAATTCGTCTATCTCTTTCTTTCGCTTCAAAAAAATACGTACCGCTTCATCTTCACGCTCAATAAGGTCATCGTGATGTGAATCAATAGCTACAAGTTCTTTGTACCCCCAAATGGCACTAATACTGTTTTCATTCCCGTAAAATTGAAAGTACCACTCTAAAGGGAGTAACGTATCCGTTACCTCAAATAATTCGGCAGGATACCAAGATGGGAGGTTTTCAAAAGTCCCAAGCAACAAGTAACTTAATACCCCTTTATAAATGTGTTGTCCGTAGACAGTATATTGCTCGTCAATCTTTACAGAGTACCTTGTTTGGTCAGAGTTTCCCAGTTCTTTAGTTTTTATTGATAGCTTATCGCCTGTATTTGCGATACACCTGACTTTCATATAATCACCTCGTTATTTAATCTTAAAATCATCTATTTCACCAGTTTTCGTATTATACGTATAGTGTACCTCAACACCATTGACATTTTGTGCTTTTTTAACCCATCCCTCATCTGCAGGCCATCTTGGGTCTGTGTTTTTCCCTTCCAAAGTTTTTCCTGCGGCAGGATTTGACATGGATTCTTCCACTGCGAGTTGTTCTTTTAGATTAGTTGGTTGATGTCCTCCTTTTGACTGTCCCCTTCCTGCTACTGTAGGAGTCTTAACTTCTCCCACACCCTTAGAATTATTACCTTTTCCAAAAATTTTTGCTGGAATGTTCTTTATACTCTTAAAAATTTTCCCAAATAAAGCACTAGCTTTCGCGTCTAGATCTAGACCTCTACCGCTACCTGCGCCAGCACCGCCGCCGCCCCCGCCTCCTGATCCTTTTTCGTGCTCGTGTCCCGTTGGGTCAACGTATTTTAGTGGATTATTAATTACATAAGTATAGAGATTTAAACTCAGAGGATTATCAATCTGCCCTTCATACGTATCCTCACTTATGAACCGTCCCATACTCGGATCATACCAACGGGCCCTTAAATATTGCAGCTCCGTTGTTGAATCCCAGTATTCTCCTGAGTATCGAAATGGATTGGCAACTTGCTCAGACACCGTCAATGGATTGCCCCACATATCATAGCTGTAACGATTTACTAGCGCACCTGTGTTGTTTCTTAGTTCTGTTACATCGCCGTGGCCGTTATAGTAATAATAATGCTTGGTCGTTCCGCTTAATCGGGCAATAAGTTGTTTTCCACGAATGTACTGAGCAACCGGTGAGAGGGTCGATCCGCTAACCGTCGCTTCCGCAATAATTTGATCGCCGTCATAATAATACCGACGAGTCGATCCGTTCTCGGTTCGCTCAACCATCAGACCATCGCCATTGTACTTGTAGGCAACGGGAGACTTTCCAACTACCGACGCCCCGGTCAGTTGATTCCATCCGTCGTAATTGTAACTGGCTTCCTGAAGTTTGGGCGCCTGATCGCTCACAAGCGTTTGGCGGTTTCCACGCGAATCGTAGACATAAAGCTCATTGAACTCCGTAGACGTTTCAATCCGATTGAGCGAATCATATCCATATTGGACAGATTTAGATTGACCAGCCACCAGATCTGTTTTAGAAAGTTGATTTCCATCAGGACTCCATGTATAGGAATGACGATTTATAACCGTAGACGCCCCTTGCAGCTGCGTCAAATCGCTTAAATCGTACCCATTGTAATTCATCGTGCTGGATGTTCCATTTTCCAACTTGATGTCTTTTAACAATCCATTTGAATGATAGCTATATTCAGCCATTGCGGTTGTTTCGGTTTGCCCGACTTTTTTAAGCCGGTTGAGTTCGTCGTAACCGTAATAAAGCTTCAGACCAAATGGATCTGTCATTGTGCTTCGGAGCCCGTGTTTGTTATACGTAAACTGTATTTGTTTGCCGTCTGGATACGTAATCTTCTCTAGCTCACCGACTCCAGGTGTAAAGTAATATCCAGTGGTTCCCGTTCCATCTGTCATGCTGGTTCTTCTACCGGCGTTGTCGTACTGATAGCCGACCGAGCTTCCACCAGCTGTTTTACGTGTTAGCCAATTCCGGTTGTTATACTCATAAGTTGTTGTCTGATAGCCTTTATCGATCAGTTTCGTCACATTTCCGGCTTTATCATAAAGATACTTCTTTGATTTTCCGCTTCCATCGGTATGCTGCATCCGACGGCCTAGTTCATCATACTGGCTCGTTTCTATCGTGCCATCTGGATGAGTAATTTTTTTCAAAGCTCCTGCCAGAGAGTAGCCGTAGGAGGTTCTTTCCCCATTGGGTTGTTTTACTTCTATAAGTCGGTTTAAGGCATCATAAGAATTGATCTTGCTAAACGTAGAGTTCTGTTCTTCAACGGCATTTCCAGCAAAGTCGTATTTCCAATATCCGGTTTGCTCAAATCCTTTTCCTTTGTTTTTATCAATCTCAGTTTTAATTTTCTGTCCTAAGATATCAAAAGTATTTCTGGTTTTGACTCCCATAGGGTCCTGAATAATTTGAGTACGTTGAAGATCATCGTAAATCGTTGTAGTGGTTTCACTTTTGGGTGTCGTGGAAGAGGTTAACCGATTCCATGCGTCATAGGAATAAGTGAAAAATCTATCTTCCGCATCACCCTCACCGCTCACTCTTCCAATAGAATCATATTGATAGGATTTTAATTTTTGGTATCCACTTGGTTTGAATATCCCCTCTTCAATCTTCCAACCAAGCTCGTTCCATTTTAGTCTGCTCTGGACTCCAGTCTCGTCCATCAGTAAGACTTCATTTTGAGCATCATTATACATGGCTTCAGAAAACGAACCACCTGGATTAATGATTTTCTTTACCCGTCCATAGGCGTCATACTCGTAGTTTGTTCGATTGTCGCGCCCATCCTCAATCCATATCATATCGCCAGTAGCTTTATTGTATTCGGCTTCCGTTACAATAGTTTGTGTTTCTTCAATTGTGCTTACAGCGATCGTTTGATTTCTCAAAAATGCATTGTCGCTTCCGTACCCATTCGTTTGAACGATAGAACGATTGTCATCTTGTATTGTTACTTTAGTTTGATTTCCATAGGAATCAATTTGATAACTTGTTTGAGATAAAATAATTCCTGCTTGATTCTTTAATGTGGTGTTTGTAATACTACCTTGAGCATTCCTTGCATATTGAACATTAAGAGCCGATCCATTGTTAATTGGTACGTTCATAGATGAAAGCAAATGTGAATTATTATCATATGAGAAAGTTGATGTTACTTGATTAGCATTCGTTTGAGATGTCACGTTACCATAATCATCATAATTGACTGAATTTTTTTCAGGCGCTGAAGCCTGCTGGCCTTTATAAAAGGTCTTTGTGGTCTCTATTGGAATTGTAATTTTTCGTCCTTCATCATATTTAAAAGTGGAGATAGTCTTTTCATCGCCGGCTGTAGTTGTAATACTATTCGTGTAATAAACGGATTTAGTATCATTATAAATTTTACGATAATCATAGAGAGTATCAACTAATATATTGTTTTTATTTGACCGGACTGTTGTTCCAAAACTAGCAATGTTTCCATTGAAACTAGATGCTAGATCAGAATGGTAAAAATATTCATTAAAATTGTAGGTGCCTGAGCTAGTTATATCCTTCCTTGACGTCACTTTGTAAACTTGATCTGTCGAATACATTCCATAGCTTCTTGTCGTAGGAGTTGATTGATAAGTAAACTCTGTACGTGCACCTGAAGGATGTTTAATACTCTTGAGCAAATAATATGAATTATTCACAGGGCTATTTAATGCATAGTTTGTTTCAGCATTTTTATAGTCGTACGTATACTGTGTGTCAGGACCAACCAAATGCGAGACGTCCGTTAAATATGAATTAGGCTGAAAACTTAAATATGGGAACGGTCTGGTATAGCCCGTGGACTGAATAGTATATCTAATTTTGTCTGCACCTTTATACAACCATATTCCCCAATTATCATAAGTTATTGTTATAGTATTATTTAGAGCATCGGTAATCGTTGAAAGCACCTTGCCATACTTAGAATCATTCATATAGGAAAATTTAATAGAATTATTATAAGCGTCTGTTATTAGAATTAGTCGTCCATCTCCACCAAAGTAATAGCTTTTTTTCTCTTTTGTTCTCAGGACCTTTGTAGATTTCTCATTATCCACAACAATTGAACTATCTTCAAGCCAACGATCTTTCCATGAATAACCTAACAGTGTGTTTCCACTAATTTCATAACTTCCTTCAATCCCCATACTTAGATAGCTTGTGTTCGTTTCACTGACCGTTTTAATGAAAGGAATATCCCACGACCAACCAGACCCTAAAGGGTATAATTGTTGTTCATAAGTTTTGTTTCTTGCAATTGTTCTCCAAAAAGAAGTTAGGTTTCCGCCAACATCAAACTTTACGTCAGATCCGGTCCATGATGCACTTCTATAAAAATAGCCCCGATAATCCGGGCCAACCCAATCACCAGAGCTAACCGTTTTATTAATGGAATTATTTGATAAAAAGCTATTATAAGCCATTGCATCTTGTAAGACAGTATATGAACCATCATAATTAGCCATTCCAGGTTTAATGTTTCCATTCTCATTAATTGTTTCGTTATTCCATAGATAATATCCTATTTGATATGTTTCATTGTACAGAACATTAATTTTATCCGTACTCCATTGAAGCCCCAAATATCCATCTATAGTCGTAGAACATTTACAATACGGGGCATACTCAGTCTCTTTATTGTAAGCATTGGAGGAAGACGAACTATAAAAACGTGTAAGAGAAAATGATAATCCGTTACGTCCAGGGAGTGTTAAGTCGGTTTCTTTAATTTGTACATCGCCGCTTAATGTAGATATGCTCTCCGTTCCCGAGGTTAAGGAATAGAGGGATTGAGGTTCTTTTATACTTGCCCTTTTGATTGCGTCAATTAGTTGAGGTTCACGCGATGGTTCGCTCGATATCATCATGGAGTTACGCATGTATGTGTTTTCATTTACTGAACCTGATTTAAATTCGGGAAATGTCAGATAAATATTTTGCGTAACAGATCTATTTCCGTAAACCACATTAATAACAGGTTGATTATCAAGATAGGTATCATTTAAAATAGTACTATCAATGTTAACATCAGTTGATTCTTTACTTGAGATGGCACCTTTTCCATACACATCATCTAATGAAAACATAAACATTACAATGGACAATAAAATTAAAAATGCTTTCCTCATAATATCCTCCTAATACTTCCAGTATTTTATATGATCTAGTATGGAATTATGTATTAATATTCGCATCTCATTCCGCAAATCTCTATAAAAGTAGATGCACTGCCTATTTTTTTACTTGTCCCGAATCTATCATATGCATATATATCCGTTATAATACGATCCGTTCCTTTCAATACATGATTTTTAATAGTTACTAACGCTTTCCAGGTAGTCGAGTCCACCTTAATACCATCAATCCATAAAATATCATCTTGATCGTTTTTTAAAGACCAGGTCGGGAATTTTACTTCTTTTACGTTTTGATCTACATTATTTGCAAAAACAAAATATTCCGCTTCATAATTGTTACTTCCCGCAGGTGCAGATATAGAAACTCTTGACGGGACAACATTTAACGATGTTCCTTTTATAAATTTTCCATCTGCATAAACATGAATGAAATAATTGCCTGTGTTGTCACCGTGTTTATCGAATTTAATTGTTCCTCGCCATGTATTTGCATCCACTTTTTCTGCCAAGATCCATTCCAAATCGTCTTGACCATTTATTTCAGACCAAGTTGGAATTTCTAATTTTTTTACAGATGATGGAACCGACGTGATAACAACATCGAAAGAAGGCGTTGATAGCTCCACATTTGATGATGAGAGGAACTCGTACGAGTTTACTTTTCTTTTTTTTAATACGTTTCCATTACCATCAAAATCATTAGTTATTCCTTCGCCTATCTTATTGGTTCTATTAAGCAAAAGATTATTTATACTATTTGAATAGAATAAGCCATCAAATGTAGATTTTAGTTCTATGTATTTATCAACAACCACCCAACTACCACTAGATATATAGGTTAATCTCCCTACATAAGTACCTGAAGGAAGATCGATGCTTTTATATTCCCCATTTTTAGTGTAATAATCTGGAGTTATGTTTTTCCAACCAATTACACTATTCCACAACTCGAGTCGATTTCCCCAAGCATTTTGATCAGGATATACAGCTCTCCACTTTAGTGAATTATTACTGGTTTGAACTACGTTCAAGACAGGATCTAAAATACTGCTCTGAATTACAGGTTGTACACTTTCATTGCTTGTAATCGATCTGTTGCTTTTTTCTAAATTTGGAATAGGTGTTGGTTCAGGGGTTTCAACCTTAGAAGGTTTGGGTTGTGATTCAGCTCCATTGACAATTCCGTTATTTAATAAAATTAGTACGACGACAAGTATTAAAATACCTAAATGAACCCTCGAGATTCTCCTATTCATTGACTCTACCCCTATCCATTAGTATTAGCTCTCAATCCATTTTTTTGAGCTATACATTCAAGATATACAAAATTGTAACTATTATCCATGACTAATTATGTCGAATTTAGACAGAAGTGAGAGATAAAAAGAGAACATTGATTCGTTACTTTAATTTTATGCCGCCTCGCCTTTAACACCGACAATGCCGAATTCCTAAGTTTCTGCGACGAAAAGGAGAAACGTATAATTCCGGAAATGTCCTGCGTTGTTTATCAGAAAAGCCGCTAGAGAAGACCGTCTTCCCAAGCGGCTTTTTACGTTCAGTCAACGACTGACCTTCCCCGAAGTCTCTCGCCATCGAATTAGATAAAAATTGCTGTTAATATAAATCTATCCAAAGGAGGAATTCCATTGAACCCATCCGCTTTTAAGACTTTTGGCTGGCTGAATGAAAGCAGCATACGATTCGACTCGGACCGGATCATCCTGCATGCCCCGGAAAAAACCGACTTCTTTTGTCCCCATGGTACGGAATCCGAAGAAGGGACGCTGCCCGAGAGCCTTCTCAACGCGCCCTTCTACTACACCGAGGCGGCCGGAGATTTCGTTATGCGCGTCAAGGTCGAGCATGCGTTCACGAGCATGTACGATTCGGCCTCGATCATGGTCATGAAGGATTTAGACGTCTGGGCGAAAGCCTGCTTCGAGCTGACGGACTTCGGAACGCATGCCGTCGTCAGCGTCGTCACGAACTCGGTGTCGGACGATGCGAATGGCTGCGACATCGAGGGGAACTCCGTCTGGCTGCAGGTTGCCCGCACCGGCCCTTCCTTCGCTTTTCATTATTCGCTCGACGGCATCCATTTCTTCATGATGCGGTATTTCACCCTGCCCGTGGAAGAGACGGTGAAGGTCGGACTGCTGCCTCAATGCCCGACCGGATCCGGCGGCGATCGGATCTATTCCGGCTTCGTCCTCGAGAAGAAAACGCTGAAGAACATCCGGTCAGGGAAATGACGCCGGCACGATAAAAAGCGGAATGCAATGACCGCATCCCCCGTGAGAAGGGGATACGGTCATTTTTCGCGTTGCCGGCGGTATGCTTTAACGGCACAACCCGTTCCGTCCTGTTCGGCGGCCTCGCCGCAGCCGTCCTGGCCGCCTCGCACACGCTCACGGATGCTCCTCGGCTTCCGCCAGCACCTCCAGCCAGCGCTGTGCCGTCGCCTCCCAGGTGTAGCGCTGCTCCACCCGCTCGCGGCCGGCGCGTCCCATCCGCTCCCGCAAGGCCGCATCGCGCAGCAGTGTCAGCAGCCGGTCGCAGAGCTCCTGCTCGAGCCGGGCGGGATCGGCCAGATACCCGGTTTCCCCGTCAACGATGATCTCGCGCATGCCCCCGGCGCGCGAGGCGACGACCGGGATGCCGCTCGCCATCGCCTCGACGTTGACGAGGCCGAACGCCTCGCGCGCTCCCGAGGGCACGACGGCGGCATCCGCCGCCAGGAACCAGCTCGGCACTTCCGGATAAGGAACATAGGGAATGAACCGGATATGGCGGGGATAACGCTTGCCCAGCGCTTGCAAGGCGCGGCTGTAGCGGGTCGTCCGGTGCGAGCCGTAGAACGGGCTTCCGACGACGGCGAGCAGTACATTCGGGTGAAGAGCGATGATATCCGGCATGACCCGCAGCAGATGATGGACGCCCTTGAGCGGTATGATCCTTCCCATGAACAGAAGCACGTCCCTGTCCTGCCAGCCTCTCGCCCGCCTCAGCGCTTCCCTGCGCGCGGCTCCCTCCGGCTCCCAGCGGGAAAGAAATCGCGCCGTGTCCACGCCGATATGCACGACTCTCAGCTTGTGCGCGGCCTCCGGAACCCGGCCTTCCACCGTATCCCGCAGGAATTCGCTGTTGACGATGATTTTTTCCGCGGCCGCAAAGCTCCTCTTCAGCCTATCCCTGCTGATGGCTTTCGGTCCAATGAAGGAGGAGGAGTGCAGGTTGATCCATATTCTCGCATCGGGATGGCTCCGCTTCATCTTGAGCGCATAGCCGGGACGATTTTCCACTTCGATGAGATCCGGGCGGAACAGGCGAATCGCTCGGCTTACGCTGCGGAGGTAAACGGCCTTGTCGCGGGCGGGAAACCGTTCGCAGCGAACGCCTCCAATCTGTCCGACAGCTCCGAGTCCTGCACCCGAGCGGCCGTAAATTCGCGCTTCCGCTTGCCCCGCCACCAGAGGCGCCATCTTCTCGATGACGCGTTCCACGGAGCTGCTGCCGGCAGAAGGGATGGGAAAGGATCCCGGCGTGACGAAAGCGACCTTCGGCCTCTGCAACTTGCTTCTCCCCTTCCTGCATAAAGCTTGCTGCTTCAGCATATTCTCCGACTGGAGAACCCGAAAGGGCCAAGCGTCCTGCCATGGCAGCAGCCTCGTCGTCGTAGGCTTCATCACAAAATCGCCGCAAACCCAAAGGCCGGATGCTGTCCGAGCCTGCGTACCGGACGGCTGATGTCGTTGCAAAGGATGGTTGGGCACTTCTCCATACGGTGAATATATACCCACGAGTATAATATTATCATCCCAATCCAGAACCAGTTCCAGATCGCAGTGGATCGAACTGAGCCAAGGAGGAAACCCAATCATGAGTCCATCCCCAACATCCTTTCCCCGAACCAGCCCTGCATGGAAGGCTCTCAACACGATCGCCTTCGCCCTAGTGATCGTCATGAACGCTCTCGCCGTCCTGCTCCCTCTGGGAGGAAAAACGACCAAGGAGCTGTCCGACCAATACCCGCTTCTGCTCACGCCGCCGGGATATGTCTTCAGCATCTGGAGCCTGATCTACCTGCTCTTGGCCGGTTTCATCGTCTACCAATGGACTCCGCAGGGCAGCTCGCGCAGCAGCGTCCGCTCCATCGGCTTCTGGTTCGTGCTGAACGGGCTGGCCAACTCGGCATGGATCGTCGCCTGGCATTACGAGCATGTCGGGCTCAGCGTCCTCATCATGCTGATTCTGCTCGCGTCCTTGATCGTCCTCTATGCCAAAACACAGCGCCCTTCTTCGAGTGCGGCGGCAGGCGAGCAGCTGCTGGTCCAGCTTCCGTTCAGCATCTACATGGGGTGGATCAGCGTGGCGACGATCGTCAACGTCTCGGCCTGGCTTTACAGCCTGGATTGGGACGGCTTCGGCTGGGGGGATCAGGCTTGGGCTTTGATCGGACTTGCAGCAGCCGCCTTGCTCGGCTTGACCGTCGGCTGGTTTTTCCGGGATCCTTATTATGAGCTTGTCCTCGTATGGGCCTTCATCGGCATTGCCGGGAAGGACGCCCAGCCTGCCGCTGTCTCGACAGCAGCCTGGGTTCTTGCCGCCCTGCTCGCGGCGTGGGCCGTCCTTCAAGCCGTCCGCCGCTATCGCTTCCATTCGCTGAAATAACTCCCTCAAACCTCCGATTTCATTGCTTTGTCCATGCGGATGTGGCACACTAGTCGGGACGGCCTATGCCGGCATAGGTCCGCTAGAGCAGCGGAACCGAGACCGCCGCATGGCTGACAGCGAAAGGACGTGAAGAGCGGAGGCATGTGGACCTGGTTATTCCGCCATATGACGGAGCTCGGATCCCGCAAATGGATTTCCCGCCTGACGGGAAGCTTTGCTAAATCCAGAGCCAGCCGGGGATTTATCCCCCGTTTTGCCCGCACGTACGGCATCCGTACCGAAGAAGCGGAGCGAGCAATCCAAGAATACGCGACATTGAATGAGTTTTTCACCCGCAGGCTGAAGCCCGGCATGCGCCCCGTGGACGATACCGCGGACATGGCGGTAAGCCCGGTCGACGCGCTTGTGACGGGAGCCGGCCCTATCCAGGACGGCACGATGCTGGGCATCAAGGGGCAGGACTATACGGTCGAGGAGCTTCTCAACGGCTCGCCCCGCATCCAGAATTATCGCAACGGCTATTATGCGGTTCTTTATTTGAGCCCGACCGATTATCACCGCATCCATGTGCCGGCCGACGGCGTCATCGTGGAGCGGGAGCATCTGCCTGGACGCGTGTATCCGGTGAACGAATTCGGCCTCACGAGAATGCGCCGCGTGCTGAGCCGCAACGAGCGGCTTGTGACGTACATGACCCACAATGGCGGCGAGATCGCCATCGTCAAGGTCGGCGCGCTCAACGTCAGCAGCATCCGGTACACCGAGCCTCAGACCGCCGAAGTCCGGCGCGGCGACGAGCTGGCCTACTTCGAGTTCGGCTCCACCGTCGTCCTGCTGTTCGAGGACGGCACGTTCGAGCCCCGTACAGACCTGGCCGTCGGCCTCAAGGTCAAGATGGGCGAACAGCTCGGCAAGCTGTCATCAACCTGAATGAACGTCAAAAAGCCGCTCCGCTTACGGATTCTCATCCGTGCGGAGCGGTTTTTTGAAGCGGATGGCTTGCGCGCAGATTAGACGCAGGCTGAAAAGACCGCTCAGATCCAGAATGTCGGATACCTTCGATTCGGATCCAGATTATTCACTACCAATGCGGCCAGCACGATGACGATGGACCCGATCAGCACCGGCATGACGAGGAAGCTCCATCCGCTGCCGGCCATGATGACGATCAGCGGATCGGCCCCGGCCGGCGGATGCGTCGTGCGGGTCAGCATCATGAGGCCGATCGCAAGCCCTACGCCGGCAGCCATGACCCATACGCCCCCATGGAACAAATGAGACAGGATCAGACCGATCAGGGTCGACAGCAGATGGCCGCCGACAATATTTCGGGGCTGCGACAAAGGCGCGTCCCAGACGCCGAACGCAAGCACGCAGCTGGCCCCGAAGGAAGCCATGAGCCACGCCGACGAGGAGGCTTGCGTGAGCAGGGCGAGCACTGCGATTACGGCAAAACCTCCTGCGGCGCCGATGGCGGCATTTCTGGGGCTTGCCTTCAACGCGCTTCTCCCGCCGCCCTTCATTTTGGACCAAAAAGTTCCCGCTTCCATTGCACACCTCGCTTAAAATCACCATTGCCTCGTCATATGGTTATATTTGAATCCGATTCCCCTGTCAATCTATCATCCCCTTCCTTTATATAGGAGACAAGGAGACCGCCCGGCAAAAAAACGCCCTGAACCGGTAAGCCCGATTCAGGGCGTGCGCATGACCTTATACCGCCGTCAGCTTGACGACCATGCTCTTGAAATCGCCATGCAGCAGGGGAAGCGGAATGCCGTGATGCATGAGCCTGTCTCCGGCCAACGCGTCCTCCGCCGCTCCCGGCAGCTTCGCAGCGGCTGCTTCGGCATCCGCCGCCGACTGCAGCTCTGCTACCCGGTAGGAAGCGTCCGGATCCAATCCGGCCAGCCGAAGCCTGCGCAGCGGAGCGTTCGGCTCCGCCAGCGTCCGGAACCAGAATACGACCGCTTCGCGGCGGTCCTCCGATACCATCATCCAGGCCGTCTCGTTGCTCTGGAACGGACTTTTCAGCCGGTACAGATCGCCGGTCTGAATCAGGCCGCGCAGCTCCTTGTAGGCCGCTACCTGTCTCTTCACGATCTCTTTTTCCTGCTCGCCGAATTTGGTCAGATCGAGCTCGTAGCCGAAGTTGCCCGACATCGCCACATCGCCGCGCATTTCCAGCGAAGCCGTCCGTCCGACCTGATGGTTGGGCACGTCCGATACATGCGCGCCGATCGAGCTGACCGGATAGACCATGCTCGTGCCGTACTGGATTTTAAGCCGCTCGACCGCATCCGTATCGTCGCTCGTCCACGTCTGCGGCATGTAATGCAGCATCCCGGGATCGAAGCGGCCCCCTCCTCCGGAGCAGCTCTCGAACAGGACGTCCGGGAAGGCGGTCACGATGCGCTCCAGCAGCTCATACAGGCCGAGCATATAGCGGTGGGCGACTTCCATCTGCCCTTCCGCCTCCATGAGCGCAGAGCCGATCTCCGTCATGTTGCGGTTCATGTCCCATTTGACATAAGTGATCGGACAGCTTCCCAGAATGCCGCTGATGGCCTCGAACAGGTAGTCCCTCACATCCTGGCGGGACAAATCGAGAATGAGCTGGGAGCGCCCTTCCGTGCGTCTGCGGCCTGCGGCATGCAGGCACCAGTCCGGATGCGCCTCGTACAGCTCGCTCGCCGGAGAAATCATCTCCGGCTCGAACCATAGGCCGAACTGCATGCCGTGGCCGTTGACGCGCCGGACGAGATCCTCCAGGCCGGCCGGAAGCTTGGCGCGGTCCACGACCCAGTCGCCGAGCGAGCTGTTGTCGCTGTCCCGCTTGCCGAACCAGCCGTCGTCGAGCACGAACAGCTCGATGCCGAGCTCGCTCCCCGCCTTCGCGATCGCCTCGATCTTCTCCGCGTTGAAGTTGAAGTAGGTCGCCTCCCAATTGTTGACGAGGATCGGGCGGGGCTGATCGCGGAACTTGCCGCGGCAGAGCCGGGTGCGGTACAGGCGGTGGTAGGTCCTGGACATGCCGCCGAGTCCTTCGGAGGAATAGACCATGATCGCCTCGGGCGTCTGGAAGCTCCCGCCGGGCTGCAGCCGCCAGGAGAAATCAAACGGATGGATGCCGATGCTTACCCGGGTCATCCCGAATTGATCCACTTCCGCTCCGGCCAGGAAGCTGCCGCTGTAGACGAGGCTGAAGCCGTAGGCTTCTCCCTGTTCTTCCCCCGTATCCGCCCTGACAAGCGCGGCGAACGGATTCTGCTGATGGGAGCTCGACCCGCGGCGGCTTTCCAGGGAAGTCGTCCCGGCCGCGACCGGCCTGCGGACGACATGCCGCTCCCTTGTCCACGCGCCGGACAGATACACGAGTTCATAGTCCTGCTCATGGAAATCGACGCTCGCGCTCAGCGCCCGGAGAATCTTCAGCGGCTTGGCGGACGCATCCAGCTGGAGCCGGGATGAACGAGCCAGGACGCCGGCATCCTTGAACACGGTGTAGGAGAGAATGACATTGAGCCCGGAGTAGTCGTCGCGCAGGACCAGCTCCAGCGTGTCGGCTTCATCTTCCGATTCGGCATAGACAGCAGGCAGCCCCTCCAGACCAGGCTTGCCCTTGGAGATCGAGTACGAATCGTAGCGCAGCTCCGTGATCCGGGTCCCGTCTTCAAGCTGCACCTGGTAGGCCGGAGCGCGGAAGTCGCCCGTTCCGTACTGGGGATATTCCTGCGGCAGCGCGTCCAGGGAGATCGTCCGGTCCTCCGGGAACGGAGTCGGGGAGAAGGAAGCTCTCTCGACCCTGCTCAGCATGCTCTCGAAACCCGCTTCGTCCCGGAGACGGCGGCCCCAATACAGATGGAGAGGGAAGCCGTTCAAAATTTGAATGACATAGCTCATCTTGCTGGAGTAGAGATGAAAAACGTGTTCCTTTTCGTGGTAGGTTACCGGCATGTCTGAGTCTCCTATTCGATTGATTTCGATGCTGCGCCGCAGCTTTCGCGGACGATGAGGCGGGTATTGACCATGAGCTGCAAGGAAGCCTCCCGGCCTCCGAGACGATCGAGAAGCAGATGGACCGCAGAGCGGCCGATCTCTTCCGGGAAGGCTTGGACGGTCGTCAGAGGGGGCTGGAGATACCCCGATATGTCCATGTCGTTGAAGCCGACGAGCGCCATCTCCTCCGGCACCCGGATTCCCCGTTCCTGCAAAGCCTTCAATGCTCCCACGGCGATCGGGTCGCTGCTCGCAAAGCAGGCTGTGGGCCGCTCCCCCGAATCCAGCAGGCTTTGCATCGCCGCATAACCGCCGGCCGGGCTCCATGCCGCCGTCCGTATCCACTCCTGACGCAGCAGCCCCTTCTCCTTCATCGTCCGTTCGAACTGGATTCTCCGGAAGTCATGGCGAACAGGCGGCTCCGGACTTGCGCTCATGCGGACCGGGTACTCTTCTCCCGCCAGTAGGCCGATTTTGTCGCGGCCAAGCCCCAGAAGATGCTCCAGAACGCCATTGACGGCTCCTTCAAAATTCAGCCGGACACTGTCATGCCTGCCGTCGTCGAAGTGATTGTTGACGAGCACCAGCGGCGCTCCCGGAGGAAGGAGGCGCTCCAGATCGTCCGGCATGAAGCTGCCTGCCGCGATCCAGCCGTCGACTCCGGATAGATCCGGCTCTTCTCCGCCCGTATAACGCAGGACGACAGGCTGAGGCAGGCCCAGCTCCTCCGTGCGCAGCTCCATTCCTTTGCGGATGAGCGAGAAGTAGGAATCCTGCTGCTCGTCATCCGAAGACAAAGTCAGCAGCAAGCCCAGCCGCTTCCGGGACGCTGTCGACTCTTCCCGGAGCTTTTTCATCTGCCGCGGCTTGTAGCGCAGCTTTTCGGCGGCGGCAAAGACGCGCCGCCTCGTCTCTTCGCTTACGGAAAGCGCAGCGTCATAGTTCAGCACCCGGGATACGGTGGCGGCGGATACCTTTGCTTCGTCGGCAATTTCTTTTAAAGTGGCCATATACGCACATCGCTTTTAGTAAATTTTTTAGTAAATCTTTACGCAATACTTTACCAAAGATAGAGGGCGGTTTCAATCTCTTCTTTCTCCCGGTCAACAGCGGATCGGACGGAAATCAGGTCAAGCTTGACGGCTGTCTTCCCCATTCCCCGCAATCCCGCTCCACTGTTCGGCGACAGCCTGCATGCCTTGGGCGATCTCTTCCTCCTCCAGGTGGGCAAAGCCGAATAGAGCGAAGTGCTTGTCCTTATTTCCTCCAGGCTCGCCCGCGAAATAGCTGCTCCCGTCATGCCAGGCGACTCCCCCTTTTCGGCAGCTCTGCAGCAGCCGGTCGTAATCGGCGCTGCTGCCCGTCCATTCCGCATATTGATGCAGTCCTGCATCGGAGGGGCGGAAGCGGAACGGAGTTCCCTCCAGCTCGTCGAGTCCCCGGTGGAGAGCTGCCAGCCTTCGTTTGTACTGGCGTTTCATCCTCCTCAGATGCTTGGCATAAGAGCCTTCCGCGATGAAGCGGGCCAGCGCCATCTGCTCCAGCTGCCCGGAAGCGTAGGGTTCATAAAACGCTTTCGCCTGGGCGAGCCTAGGAGCCATCCAGGACGGGACGACAGCATAGCCGATTCTCAGCCCGCTGTACATCGTGCGGGAGAAGCTTCCCAGATAGATGACCCGCCCGTTGCGGTCCATCGCCTTGAGAGGCTCGCCCAGCCTTCCCGAATAGCGGAACTCGCTGTCGTAATCATCCTCAATGATAATCGCGCCGCGGCGCTCCGCCCAAGCAAGCCATTCCTTCCTTCTCCCGGCGGACAGAACCGTCCCGGTCGGGAACTGGCGGTTCGGCGTCAATGCCGCTATCGCAGCATCCCAGTTGCCAGGAATCGCTCCGCATTCATCCACTGCCGCCTGAATGAGCTCGGCCCCGGTTACGGAGGCCGCTTCCCGGATGCCGCCATAACATGGATATTCCAGCACGATGCGCCGGCCCGGCTCGGCCAGAATTTGAAACAGCAAGGCCAGCCCCTGCTTGGAGCCGCTCGTCATGACAATCTCCTCTGGAGAAGCGGCGATTCCCCTCTCCATATAGAGCATAGCGGCCACAGCTTCCCTGAGCCGGAATAGGCCGGAGCCGGGGATCTCCCTGTAGCCGTCAGGAAGATTTTCCTGCATGCATTCCCGAACGGCGGCATGAAGCGCGACCTTCCATTCCTTTACGGGAAACAGGCGAAAATCGGTCTGTCCCGACTGGAACAGCTGCTGACCGAACGTACGGCCTGCTTGCTGGGATTCAGGAGCAAAAGGAGGAGGGCCTTCTTTGTCCGCTTTCAATTCGTCCAGCCTGTTGAACCATGTCGACAGCAGCTCGGAGGGCTGCTCCACGCGCTCCGGCCTTGCCGAAGGATAAGGGATCCGCTGCGAAACATACGTGCCGCTGCCCCGCTCTCCCTGAATGTAGCCTTCCGCATACAGCATGTCATAGACCTGAGTAACCGTCCCTCTCGATATTCCGTACAGCTCGGCAAGAGAACGGGAGGATGGAAGGCGTTCCCCTTCCTTCAGCTGTCCGCTCCGGACGGCATCGCGCAGCGAATCGTACAGAGCCGCTCTTTTGCTCCCGGATTGGAGGAAATAACGTTCAAAAGCCAACCGAATCTCCATACCTCTTCCTACTCCTTGTCAAGTGGTCTATTTGAATGGGCTTTAATTGGATCTTATCTTGTATCCACTTTAGTTGTAATGTTCAGCTAGAGCAAGCCGCACGGCTTCTTTTTCACCCTGCTTCCGAAATGGACTTTGCCTCTGAAAGCCGGCGGTCCAAGGCCGGGATGAAACGGCAGGACAGACTTAACGAGGGGGAATAGACAATGAGAAGGAAAGAATTCGATCAAAGCCGCGATCAGATCGAGCTGGAGGCTTTCTTGAAGGAGATGACATTCGGCTTCATGGCCAGCATCCGGCCGGACGGAACTCCGGGAATTACGCCGCTTAATTTCGTGTACCACAAAGGAAATCTGTACTTCCATGGGAGCAGGGCAGGGGAAAAAATGAAGAGCATCGCGGCTTCCGGGGAAGTCAGCTTCTGCGTGGCCAAGGAATACGCCCTGATCCCTTCCTATTTCTCGGATCCGCTCCTCGCTTGTCCGGCTACAGCCTATTTCAAATCGGTCCTTTTGCGGGGAACGGCGGCTCCGCTGGACAATCTGGAGGAGAAAGCCGAAGCGCTGGAAGCGATGATGGCCAAGCTGCAGCCCGATGGCGGCTACAAAACGATTAGCGCCGAAGATCCCGACTACATTCCTCGCCTCAAAGGCGTTGCCGTCGTCAAGCTGACCGTCTCTTCCCTGTCCGCCAAATTCAAATTCGGTCAGAATCTTGCGGATGAGGAACGGGAGGATGTTGCACTCAAGCTGGAGCTGCGCGGCTGCCCGTTCGATCATGAAACGGCATCGCTGATGCGGCATTATGCCCCGGGAAATAATGAAGAGCTCCAGGACTAGAGACGGTATTTCCCTCATGAGGTCTATGCCTGGAAGAATGGAAGCCTGACATCGATAGACAAATGAATTCAATGCGATCAGAGAATGAAGCCTGCCGACCCGTTCGAAAAGAAATGAAGCTAAAACCCATTCCCGAAAGTCGCAGAATTAGAGAAAAGGTAACCCTTCAGCTTCTGTTCTTGTCTAAAGAACAAAAAAAGTGCGCCCCTGCCATCGCGAGATGACAGAGGCGCACTTTGTTCATGATTGGAGCTTAGGAAGCTTGGAGCAGGCGGGAGATGATGACAGCCGCTTGCGCACGGTTGGCGATGCCTTTCGGTGCGAACTGGCTGGCGTCAACGCCGGTCAGAATGCCCGCATCGGTAAGCTGGGCAACCGATTCCTGAGCGTAGGAAGCGATTTTGCCTTTGTCCTTGAATTTGGACAGAGCGGCGTTTTTGTCGACCTTGGCAAGCTCATGCTGAAGCTTCAGAGCATTCGCAGCCATGATCGCCATTTCTTCACGCGTAATTTCACGGTTCGGCTCGAATTTGTTGTTGCCGGTTCCCTTCACGATGCCGGCTTTGACAGCCGCTGCGATCGCTTCGGTATACCAAGCGTCTTTCTTGACGTCCGTGAACGTTGCCGTTCCCGCATCGTTCAGGCCGTAAGCGCGAACGAGCATCGTGATGAACTCGGCGCGGGTCAGGTTTTTCAGAGGAGCGAATTTATTTGCGTCTACGCCCTTCAGAATGCCTTTTGCCACGAGTTCTTCGATGGCGGACTTAGCCCAAGCGACGTTGCCGAGGTCGGTGAATGCAGGCACCGGAATCGGAGTCGCGCTCGGTGCTGGCGTCGCGGATGGCGCCGGTGTTGCGGATGGTGCAGGCGTTGCGGATGGCGCAGGCGTTGCGGATGGTGCAGGCGTTGGTACAATTACCGGAGGCGTCGTTGTTCCCGAACTCTTGATGTTCGTAATCCGACCTTCAATGGAAGCCGTTACCGCGCCTTTTTTGAACTTGGTGAGAATGTAATCGTAGAAGCCTTTCAAGTCGCTGTCGCCTACAACTTTGTTCGATGCCTGCGTCAGGACTTTGTAGTTGTCCCCGCCGGCAGCCATGAAGTCGTTGACTACAGCTGTGTACGTTTTGTTCGGATCGAGCTGCGTTCCATCTGCCAGAAGCAGGCTGGTTACACGGTTTTCGACAGGCAGACCGAAGTCGGCGATATATTTCAGGCCGGAAATCTGCAGCGTCTTCGTGTTCGGTGTTCCGTCAGCGTTCAAAGCCCATTGTTGTTGAAGCAGGGTTTTGACTTGGGCGCCAGTCAGAGACAGCTTCACGAGCATGTTGCCGAAAGGCTGTACCTTCGCCAGGTCGCCGTAGGTGATCGAGCCTTTCGGCAGGTCGGCGCGGATGCCGCCCGGGTTCATGAACGCGAAGTCCGCAGGACCATTGGATCCTTCGAATGGAGCGTTGCGCATAGCGTCTGCAATCAGGTTGCCCAGCGAGGATTCGCTGTTGTAGGCATCCGTTCTCGTGATGGAGCCGTCCGTCGTGCCTACGGATTCCGTCAGTTCAGGATGCTTGTCGACGTACTTCTTGATCAGAGCGGCCGACTCGGCATCCGGAGTAACGCCTTCTTGGAAGGTTGTCGTTACGACAGCGGATTTCTCTTTGACATCGCCCGTCTTGTAGTCGATAACGAGCTTGATGTCTTCGTATGCGGAACCGTACGAGTAGGCTTGTACGACCAGCTTGCCGTTGATGACTTGGTTGGCATAAGCGTGATCGTCGCCGGCTACGATGACGTCGATCGGGGAGTTCGCAGGAAGCGCGTTCGCCAGATCCACAGCCTCGCCGACTGTAGTCGTCGTGCCAGCCGTCGTCGTCGTTTTGGCCGGGTCATGAGCCAGGACGATGATGGTTTCTACGCCTTGAGCCTTGAGCTCGGCAGCATATTTGTTCAGAGCTTCGACTTCTTCAGAAGCGGAGAGGAAAGATACTCCAGCCGTACCCGATGGGGATACCTTGCTAGGCGTTGCTTTCGTTACCGTACCGATGAAGCCGATTTTCACGCCGCCAACTTCTTTGACTACATAAGGAGTGATCAGCGGTTTTTTGGTCGTGTTGTCGATGACGTTCGCGTTCACGTAGTCGAAGTCGACGCCGCTGTGCACGATTTTGTCGTTTTTAGGATCTTTGCCGCCGTACAGCTGGGCTTTCAGCGCATCGATCCCTTGGTCGAACTCATGGTTGCCGAGGGAACCGACGTCGAACTGCATCATGTTGAGCCATTCCAGGGTCGGCTTGTCGCGCTCGAGAGCGGATACCGGAGCGGATGCGCCCACGGAGTCGCCGTTGTGGAAGAGGATGGAGTTCTCGTACTTAGCGCGGGCATTTTTCAGGTATGTGGCCAGGATCGGCGCCGTACCTGCCGCTTTGTTGCTCACGGTGGAGACGGTGTCCAGCTGTCCGTGCAGATCGTTGATGCCGAGCAGATGGACTTCAACGTCTTTTGTCGGAGCCGGAACGGCCGCTTTCAGACGATCCAGCGTGAAGATGCCGAAGCTGGAAGCGTCCATCGTGTTCGTGTAGGATACTCCCTGCGGAAGCACATCGGCTGCTTTAGGAGCCGAAGTGAACGTAACCTTCACGTTGCCGTTGATAGGCAGGATCGACCAGTTGCCGTCGGCGGAAGGGTTCACCGTGCCTTGCTTCTCGATGTATTCCATCAGAACTTCACGGTTCTCTTTTTGGGTGTCGAGAATCATGTCGGCTCCCTTGACGCCCGGGAAGTTGCCGCCGCCGCTTGCGCGGTAGTTGTTCGTCACGACGATGAATTCCTGGTTCGGGTCGACCGGCTTGCCTTCGAACGTCAGGTCGACGACGCGGCTGGAGTTCGCGTTGGCGATCGAGCCGTCCGGGTTGTATTTCGCCGGTTTCGTCACGTCGTATTTGTAGTTGACGCCATCGATGACATCGAAGTTGTAGACGGCGAATTTGGAGTTCAGAATCGGCTGGGCAGCCGATTTGCGCGGGCTGATCGTGTTGAACGCGCCTGCGCTCATGTCCAGCCAGTCCTTGATGACGGAGCCTTTGACCTTGATCGCCTTGAGCGTGTTGTCGTACAGGTACAGGTCGCTCGCGCTGCGGATCGTCAGGTCGCCCTGGCTGATATCCGTATATTCCGAAGGGCCGTTGCGGCCGGCTTTGAACGGCGCTCCAACGCTCAGAATCGGCAGATTCTTAACTTCAGCCGAAATGTCGGCGTTGCCGGCCAGCTCATTTTCGACGAACCACTTCTGGGCGTTCGTCACGATTTGGACAGTCGGATCATCCTGCACCATGGCGAAGAAGCTGTTCATCGGAGCGGAAGTCGTTCCGAGCTTCTTGCCGGTGTAGTCGATGGTCGCTTGGTGAGCGGCGCCAACGGCATCCTGGACGGCTTTGTCCGGCTCGACCGTAGGAACGTTCACCGTCTTGCCGGCGGAGTCCTTGTCGGTTTTGTAGATGGAGCGGGTCTGGGCTTTGGAAGCCGCTTTGTCGACCGCCCATTTGCCGTCGCCAGCAGGAACCACCTTGAGGTTGATCAGGCCGAGGTACGCGCCTCCGAAGCCCGCTTGTACGGCCGGTGTGCCGTTGATGCGGCCGTTGACATTGTCGACGACGGCTTTGGAGTTGTTGTAAGGCAGCTTCGTATCGGGATCGATGAAGCTCGCATCCAGCGCGCCTGTCGTCGGGAAGACCTTATGGGAGTGGGAGAACGTGACTGCATCGATGCCCGCGACTTTCGTCAGGGCGTTGATAGCATTCTCCTCCATTTGGCCTTCGGTCGAAGTCGCATCGAAGCCCGAATGGGCCATGGCGACGACAACGTCAGCCTCGTTGTTGTCCCGGATTTCCTTGGCGAACTTCGCAGCCGTTTGGGAAATATCCTTCGTTTTCACTTTTCCTTCCAGGCTGACCTTGTCCCACTCCATGATTTGCGGAGTTACGAGGCCGATCAGGGCGACGCGGATCGTTTGATCCATGCCGTTCGCGTCCTTGACATGCTTGTCCAGCACGACGTAAGGCTTGAATGCGTTCTGATCGTTGCTGTCGTCGCCGTCGTGATCGTCGATATAGATATTGGCGTTGACGTACGGGAAGTCTGCGCCAGGGAGGGTGTCGTATTTCGGATTGTACTGGCCGATCGTGCGCTCCAGGAAATCAAGGCCATAATTGAACTCATGGTTGCCGAAGGTAGCGGCGTCGTAGCCCATGGCGTTCAGAGCGGCCATCATCGGATGGATGTCCGTCGTATTGTCCGGAGTAAAATCGGAATGCTGGGCTACATAAGTACCCAGCGGCGTTCCTTGAATCAGGTCGCCGTTGTCCAGCAGCAGATTGTTCGGGAATTCGGCGCGGGCATTCTTGACGAGCGTTGCTGCACGGTCAAGACCTACCGTGAGGGAAGGCGCGTTTTTGAAGTAGTCGTAGCCGTACACGTTGGTGTGTACATCCGTCGTGCTCAGCAGTGTCAGATCGACTGGCGCGGCTGCGGCTGCGGCATGAGCCTTGCCCGTCGTCAGAACGCCTGCCCCGATGACCTGCGCGGACAGCACGGCGGCTGCCAGCACGGAAGCGGTCGGCTTGTTCCATTTCGGCTTCCAATTCATAGAAATATGAGTCCTCCCTTATTGTTTCGTACTTCGACATTATAGCAGTCGAAGAAAAACGAAAATCATAGAAAGCATAAATT
>Ga0194137_10000421_pt1 | contig 28615 bp, 21 predicted proteins | sample TARM_MetaG_T3_14_FD_134025 | JGI IMG/M metagenome (GOLD analysis project Ga0194137, IMG submission 134025) | Freshwater microbial communities from Pennsylvania, USA, analyzing microbe dynamics in response to fracking - TARM_MetaG_T3_14 (version 2) | ecosystem: Environmental > Aquatic >... | reverse complement strand
ATCCCATGTAACCATACCCCAAGTAAGAGCAATGTACGCTGGGGATCATTCTAGAAAGTCTTCTCTAATTGATTTTGGTTTTAGGCTTCCATCTGCATATGATAATAGACCTATGAATTTTACAGAATTTGAAGGGATGGTAAATCAGCTTGTTTATGTTAGTGCAACCCCAGGACCTTATGAACTAGATAAGAGTGAAAATATAGTAGAGCAAATTATAAGGCCAACGGGTTTACTGGACCCAGTAATAAATATAAGGCCTATTGATGGTCAAATTGACGATTTAGTTGGGGAAATAAACAAAAGGATTGAAAAGAATGAGCGTATTCTAGTTACAACCTTAACTAAAAAGATGGCTGAGAATCTCACTAATTATTTGAAAGAGCTAAATATAAAGGTAAATTATTTGCATTCGGATGTTAATACTATGGAGCGTATGGAAATTATTAGGGATTTAAGATTAGGAGTATATGATGTATTAGTGGGTATAAACCTTCTTAGGGAAGGGCTAGATCTACCGGAGGTATCCTTAGTCGCAATCTTAGATGCTGATAAGGAAGGGTTTTTGCGTTCCGTAACCTCGTTAATTCAGACTATTGGCCGTGCTGCGAGAAACGTTGAAGGAACAGTTATAATGTATGCTGATAGGATAACTGACTCAATGAAGAAAGCTATTTCTGAGACAGATAGAAGAAGAGGCATTCAAGACGAGCATAACAAGGAAAATAATATTGAACCTAAATCTATTCAGAAGAAGGTAAGACAAATAATTGAAGCTACAATGGTGGCGGAGGACGATGTTAAGTATGGTTACGAACATAAGGATATAGTTGATCTAGTAGAGATAGAGAATCTTATCAAAAAGCTTGAAATTGAAATGAGACAAGCTGCGGAGGACTTACAATTTGAAAGGGCTGCAGAGTTAAGGGATAAAGTTAAGGAGCTGAAGAAAAAAGTCTAGGCTTTTCTATATAGATATGGGAGGAAGAAAACGTGGCTAGGGATAAAATTATTATAAAAGGTGCAAAGGAACATAACTTAAAAAATATAGATATAGAGTTACCCAGGGATAAATTTATAGTATTAACAGGGCTATCAGGCTCAGGTAAATCTTCTTTAGCTTTTGATACCATATATGCCGAGGGTCAAAGACGATATATTGAAAGTCTGTCAGCCTATGCCAGACAATTTCTAGGTCAAATGGAGAAACCAGATGTTGAATATATTGAAGGTCTTTCACCTGCAATTTCCATAGATCAAAAAACTACAAGTAAAAATCCCCGTTCAACAGTAGGAACTGTAACGGAGATTTATGACTATCTAAGACTACTTTTTGCAAGGGTAGGAATACCCCATTGTCCAATTTGTGGAGTTGAAATTAGTCAGATGACAGTGGAACAAATAGTAGATAAACTATTACTCCTGGAAGATGGAACAAAAATTCAACTACTTGCCCCGGTTATTAGGGGGAAAAAAGGTGAACATTCTAAGGTTTTAGAGGAAATAAAAAAATCCGGTTTTGTAAGAGTAAGAATTGATGGTGAGGTTTTCGATATTACTGACGATATTAAGTTAGAAAAAAATAAAAAGCATAATATTGATGTTGTTGTTGATAGAATTGTAATTAAAGAAGGCATAAGCCAACGATTAGCAGACTCTGCTGAAACGGTATTGAAAATGTCTGAGGGTCTAGTGAAGGTTGATGTTATCGGCGGTGAAGAAATTCTGTTTTCTACTAAATTTGCATGTCCAGAGCATGGAATTGGTATTGAAGAGATGGCCCCTAGAATGTTTTCCTTTAATAGTCCCTTCGGTGCATGTACTGAATGTAATGGTATAGGAAATAAAAAGGTTGTCGATGCGGATTTGGTTATTCCGAACAAAAATCTATCCATAAGACAGGGAGCAGTTGATCCGTGGAGTGGTAGTACTGGTAACGAAAACACCTACTATTACAAAATGATTACTAGTCTAGCTGAACAATATAATGTAGATATTGATACACCAATAAAGGAATTACCACCGGAGTTCATTGATGACCTACTATTTGGAACTTCGGGGAAAACTATAAAGTTTGAGTTTGAATCTAAATATGGTGGTATGAGGATATATGCTGCCCCCTTTGAAGGTGTAATACGGAATTTAGAAAGACGTTATATGGAAACGAATTCGGATTATTCAAGGGAAAAAATTGAGGAGTATATGAGTGAAAGCCCTTGCAGTAAATGTAATGGAGCCCGTTTAAAGGATGAGGCTTTAGCTGTTACTATCGGAAATCATAATATATTTCATGTTACGGAGATGTCAGTAAAAGAGGCCGTAAAATATATGGACAATCTAAACTTGGATGAAAGAAAACTGTTTATTGCGGATCAGATATTAAAGGAAATAAAGGGACGATTAAACTTTCTTAAGGATGTAGGGCTTGATTATTTATCCCTTTCTAGAAATGCGGGAACTTTATCTGGTGGAGAGGCCCAAAGGATCCGATTAGCAACACAGATTGGCTCTAGTTTAGTGGGGGTATTGTATATTTTAGATGAGCCTAGTATTGGGCTTCATCAAAGGGATAATGATAGATTACTGAAAACTCTACGACACTTAACTGATATAGGAAATACGGTAATTGTAGTAGAACATGATGAAGATACGATGTTTGAAGCAGATCATATTGTGGACATAGGCCCTGGGGCAGGTGTACACGGGGGACATGTTGTTGCCCAAGGAACTGTAGAGGATATTATTGCCTGCGAGGAGTCAATTACAGGTCAATATTTGAGTGGTAAAAAATCCATTGATGTACCTGCTGCAAGACGAAAATCAAATGGAAATTCGATTAAGGTTATAGGGGCTAGTGAAAACAATTTAAAGAATATTGATGTTGATATTCCATTGGGCATATTTACCTGTGTCACTGGGGTTTCAGGATCAGGTAAGAGTACTTTAGTAAATGAAATTATATATACAAAAATAGCCCATGACCTACATGGAGCGAAGAGTAAACCTGGTAGTCACGATGATATACAGGGTCTAGAAAATATAGATAAGGTTATTAATATAGATCAATCACCTATAGGTAGAACACCAAGGTCTAATCCCGCCACTTATACAGGTGTCTTTGACGACATAAGGGATGTTTTTGCCCAAACAACTTATTCAAAAATGAGAGGATATCTAAAGGGAAGATTTAGCTTCAATGTAAAGGGTGGTAGATGTGAAGCCTGTAAGGGTGACGGTATAATTAAAATAGAAATGCATTTTTTACCCGATGTTTATGTACCTTGTGAAGTGTGTAAAGGTAAAAGATACAATAGGGAAACCCTAGAGGTTAAATATAAGGGGAAAACAATATCTGAAGTTTTAGAAATGAATGTGGAAGAGGCTCTAGTATTCTTTGAGAATATACCGAAAATACAAAGAAAGATGCAAACCTTATATGATGTAGGTATGGGTTATATTAGACTTGGTCAACCTTCAACTCAATTATCTGGGGGAGAAGCCCAAAGAATTAAGCTTGCATCTGAGCTATCGAAAAGAAGCACAGGAAAAACCTTATATATCTTAGACGAACCTACAACTGGTCTGCACATTGATGATATCCATAGACTGATTTTAGTATTACAAAGACTTGTGGATGCTGGGAATTCAATATTGGTAATTGAGCATAATCTTGATGTTATTAAGACCGCGGATTATATTATAGACTTGGGTCCTGAAGGTGGGACTGAAGGTGGTAATATTATTGCTAGTGGTACTCCAGAGGAAATTATAAATGTGAAAGAGTCATACACAGGAAAATATCTAAAGAAATATTTAAAAAAATAAGCATAAAAGACTATAGTATATATCAACTAATTGGAGTATAATTGCTTTAAATAATGCTTTGGAGGAAAAATATGCAAAATTACTTTATTGAAAAAGATGATAAAATAAAGATAGATATTGAAGCAGACCCCTCTAATATTAGTATAATTGGTACTATAGATAATATAGATGATACGTTATTTGAGGTTCTAATAGAAGGAACATATATTCAAAATACTGTTAGAAATGCAACGTGTATTATACCGGGGGATATAAAGACATTAAGGTTTGAAACAATTATATTAGGTTCTAAAAATGACAGATTATTTTTAGCTCTGCCTTCAGCGGAAAGTATAGAAGTCTTACAAAGAAGAGAGCATGTACGATCGCCAATTGATTTGTTTGTGAACTGTCATTTTGTAGGATTTAATGAAATGAAGATGGATATTGATCAGTTCTACTCGGTTAGATTAGTAGATATAAGTGTTGGGGGAGTACGACTTAGAAGTCAGAACTCAATACCCCTGGGTTCAATTTTAGTTTTCGAAATGATGTTAGATAATGAGCCAATGATGCTAACGGTGAAAGTAATTCGTTGTGTGGAAAGTCATGATAAGAAGAACTATGATATTGGTTGCCAATTCATGGGACTAGACAGTAACGATGAACAAAAAATCTCTGCTTTTTGTTTAAAATTGCAAAATAGGAATAATAGAGAGCAAAAAATACAAAGAAGGTAAATGCCTTCTTTGTATTTTTTTAGTATTGTACTAGATAAATACTATTATTCCTCTTACTTCATCGTTTTTATTAACTATTAAACCTACTAAATCACCAACTTTAACATCCGAAAACTCAATATTAAACTCCTTCGAGTTTCTATCTATTATAACTACAGGGTTATTAACTACTTTTAGCTTATCGAAAATCTCCCTACTATTGTCATCTATGTGTTGTTCTATTGATATAAGATGTTCACTATACTCAATTTTAGTTATTTGTCCGTATACAAAATATTCACCTACTAATGGATTACAGTCCTCTAAAAGATTTTTACTTAGGGTGATGGTTTCTGATTCCCTATGCCAATCAACGACGTAATCTAAAGCTTCGGCAAAATGACGAAGGGGTACGTAAGTATGCCCTTCATAAATAAATAACTGCTCAGGTAAATCAATTTCTTTCTGTCCAGCTATAATTTTGGTATCATTGTAATAGATACTGATTTGGTCATAGATGTTTCCTGCAAAGGAAGTTACTATTGTAAGAATTATTGCAAGTGTAATTAAAATAAAGTATTTTTTCATATTAAAACCTCCACAACTTGTTTTCATACATTATTGTCAAATTGTATACTCTTATACATTTTAATAACATATGAAGAGAAGTAGTAGGGTAGAATTTTATTGAGGTGAGAGTTATGTTTGACATAAAGGAACAGTTAGGGCTAGTACCAGAGAAACCTGGTGTATATATAATGAAAGATAAGGAAGAGCAAATAATATATGTTGGAAAGGCCATATCTTTAAAAAATAGGGTAAGGCAATATTTTCAGTCATTGAAAAATCAGATGCCAAAAGTGAGAGCTATGGTTTCTCATATCAGTTCCTTTGAATACATTGTTACGGATACGGAATTAGAAGCACTTATTTTGGAGTGTAACTTAATAAAAAAGCATAGACCTAAATATAACATATTACTAAGGGATGACAAGACATACCCTTATATAAAAATAACAGTTAATGAGGAGTACCCTAGGGTTTTCATGACTAGACAGCTTATAAAGGATAAGGCTAAGTATTTTGGTCCATATACAAATGTAGGTGCTCTTAAGGAGACCTTAGAAGTAATTCATAAGCTCTTCCCAATTAGAACATGTAAGAGAGATATTAAGAAGTCTATAGAAAGAGGGGAAAGACCCTGTTTGTATTTCCATATTAAAAAATGTGCTGGTCCATGTACAGGAAGCATCAATAGGGATGGGTATATGCATATGATAGATGATATAGTCCTATTTTTAAATGGAAAACAGGATGAGCTAGTTAAAAAAATCGAGGAAAAAATGAAAACGGCATCAAAAGAAATGGATTTTGAAAATGCAGCGGTTTTTAGAGATCAGCTTATGGCCCTAAGAAGCATATTCGAAAAACAAAAGGTAGTTACAACCGACGAAATTGATCAGGATGTTATCGCAATAAAGCAGGATAAGGATGAAAGTTTTATAGAAATCTTCTTTATTAGAAAAGGGAAACTACTCCAAAGGGAAAACTTCAGCTTAAGAACAGAAGGAGAAGAGGGAATAGGTGAAATATTATCCTCCTTCCTGAAACAATTTTATAGTGATGCCCTAGTTATCCCTAAGGAAATCCTAATACAAGAAAAAATTGAGGATTTAAGTGTAATTGAGGAGTGGTTATCTACTAAGAAAGGCAATAAGGTGACAATTAAGGTCCCTCAAAAAGGACATAAAAGGTCCTTGATAGAGATGGTAGAGAAGAATGCTGAAATAAGGATGAGACAAGTAGAGGAATTAAAGAGAAGGGAACAGGATAACTTTGACACTATTAAAAGACAGTTGCAGCATATTTTCGGTTTAGACTTAAGTCCAGATAGAATAGAGGCCTTTGATATATCCAACATACAGGGGGTAGAGTCCGTAGGTTCCATGGTTGTATTTGAACATGGGAAACCATCTAAGAAAAACTATAGACGATTCAAAATAAAAACTGTAATAGGACCAAATGATTACGCCAGTTTAGAGGAGATTATATTAAGACGGTTTAAACGGGGGTTAATTGAGACTAAGGAAATTATTGAGGAAGCAATTACCTTAAATGAAGGTAAGTTTGCAATATTTCCAGATTTAATTATGATAGATGGGGGAATAGGTCAGGTTAACAGTGCCCATAAATCCCTAGACAAATTAAACCTAGACATACCAGTTTGTGGTATGGTTAAGGACGATAAACATCGTACTAGAGGATTAATATATAGGGGAGAGGAAATACATTTAGACAGGGGATCCCCTTTATTAAACTTTATTACACGAGTTCAGGATGAGGCCCATCGTTTTGCCATAACCTATCATAGAAGCCTTAGGGATGATAAGTCAATTTATTCTGAACTAGAGAAAATACCTGGTGTTGGGGATAAAAGGAGAAAGGCACTTTTAAAGCATTTTAAAGATATTAAGAAAATTAAAGAAGCTACAATAGATGAACTTATGATGGTTGCTGAAATCAATAAGGTTGTAGCTGAAAGTATATATAATCATTTCCATTAGTTTAACATTAGTATCCTTAAAACATTAGGTTTAGTGTTAGAAAAAGTTTATATTTAATCAAAAATGGCCCCCGCTAGATAATAGCGGGGGTTGATATCTTTTATGTTCCACAGTAGGTACGATAGGGCTTGTCAGTTGGCACGGGTAGTGTACAATACTCATTATGTTCTTTGATATCATCGAAGGGGTTTTTCAGAACATCTAGAAGTTTCATCATCACACTATAATCCCCATCCTTCTCTGCGGCCTCCAGTGCCGCCTCTACCTTATGGTTTCTAGGAATGACTGCAGGGTTGGTGTTTCTCATCATCTCCTTAGACGATGCTGTTGTTTCTGGCTGTCTTTTTAATCTAGCTTGATATAATTGGTACCATTGGGCGAATTCTTCTAATTTAAAGAAGTCACTAGACTCTAATTTATCTGTAGTTAAGGATCTAAAGGTATTCGTAAGATCTGCGCTATGTTTGTGCATTAAGCTTAATAGACCTTCAATTAATGATTCATCCTGATCCTCCGCATTAAATATACCTAGCTTGGATCTTAAGCCAGAAAGTAGATTGTGATAATATATAACATTATATTTTTCTATCTCTTCCTGTGCTATTTGTTTAGCTTTTTCATTGTCCTCGTGGAGTAATGGCAATAAGGATTCGGCAAGACGGGCTAGATTCCATCCACCAATACCTGGCTGATTACCATATGCATATCTACCATAGGTATCTATTGAACTAAATACAGTTGAAGTATTGTAAACATCTAAAAATGCACATGGGCCATAATCTATAGTTTCTCCACTGATAGTCATATTGTCTGTATTCATTACACCGTGTACAAAACCGACTAATTGCCACTTTGAAATAAGAGATGCCTGACGTTTTATAACTTCTCTCAATAGGAAAAGGTATGGATTATCAACAGATTCATACCCACTGAAATGTCTCTGTATTGAATAATCTGCCAAAGCTTTTAATTCCTCAACAGTACATTTTTTGGAAGCATATTCAAAGGTGCCAACACGTAGATGGCTCGCTGCAACCCGTGTAAGAATAGCTCCGGGCTGTTTAGTATTGCGGAATAAAATCTCTCCAGTCGTAACCACGGCTAAACTTCTAGTAGTGGGTATTCTAAGAGCGTGCATGGCTTCACTAATGATGTATTCCCTTAACATCGGTCCTATGGCAGCCCTGCCATCTGCCTTAATACGAGAATAGGGTGTTTTCCCAGGGCCCTTAAGTTGTATATCTACCTTATCTCCATTGGGGGTAATCTGTTCTCCAAGTAGTATTGCACGACCATCACCTAGCATAGTAAAGTGTCCAAATTGATGGCCCGCATAGGCCTGGGCTAGTGGATAAGAACCTTCGGGGATTTTGTTACCAGCCAGAATATTAACCCCATCTTTGCTTTGCAATTTTTCAACATCTAGTCCAAGGGAATTGGCTAAATTATGATTTGCAATAACTAATTTTGGTGAACTAACGGGGCTTGGTTTAGTACTGCTAAAAAACACCTCTGGTAAACGAGAGTAGCTATTATCTAAATTCCAACCCATTTCTGATTTTTTATTATTATTTGTCAACATATCACCTCTTTCAGCATTAATATATAGAGTAGTTTTTTTATTATGTTGAAATAGAACATACTCACTTTGTAGTTTCCACTTCTCGTAACTTATTATACTTTTTTCATAGACCTAAAAATTTTCTACAATGATTAATATAAACTACACAATTCTTTACTCGAATATTAAATATGACACCAGAATAAACATAAATAGGGGGGATGTTTAATGTCACGCAAAAAATATTCATCTGGAATGATTATATTAAGTTTTCTATTATCTATATTTACTCTCGTAGCACCGGTATATTTTTATATATTTCACCCTGAATCATTAGATTTTAATACGAAAAGAAAAGAGCCTGCCTGGACAGGCATTATTACGTTGTGGGATTTTCCAAGATTTGATAGTAAAAAGGGCACAAACTTCGGGTGGATTTATGAAAGAATTAGCGCCTTCGAAAAGATGAACCCTGGAGTATATATAGATTTCACTCCATTATCATCGGATAAGGGAAACGAGAAGATAGAAGCAGCTATTCATAATGACGGTTTGCCTGATATTGTACCTATTGGAAGTAATAATAGCATCCTTGCAAATAACACTTTGATACCTTTAAATAAGTATTTAACAAAGCAGGAAATAGGCAGCTATAATTCCTCGATTCTTAAGTCCTTAACATACAATGAACAAATATTCGCATTGCCATGGATGGTTAATACCTATACTCTAGTGTTGAATTTAGATTTGTTTAGAGGAAAAGGTGTAGAGCCACCCTTAGATGGCCGATGGACCTATGAAGAGTTTGTAGAGAAGCTAAAACAATTAACCTTCGATAGTGGTGAGGGCAGAGGCAAGGAAGATTATTATGGTTTTAATGGGGCTATTAACCCCGGATATTATAACATGTGGGGCATAATATTAAGTGACGGGGCGGATATTTTTGATCAAACGGGAAAATATGTTTTTAATGATGACAGAGCTGTTAGTGGGGTTCAAAAATTAATAGATTTAAAGCAGACCCATATGGTAACTCCTAAGGATTTTGGAGAAAAGAGTCCTAATCAAGCATGGACATCATTCTTTAAGGAGAAAAATATAGCTACATTTCCCGTTGGAACTTGGGGATTAAAGGCATTAGACAGGTTAAGTAGTCAAGGCGAAGGTTTTAATTATACTATCGCCAGTTTTCCTACTGGAAAAAATCAAGAGCCAATAATGATGGCAAGTGATATTGGGGCCTTTGGCATAAGGTCGCAGGAGGACATAGAGAAGATAAAAATGTGTGTGGAGTTTATAAAGTTTTTAGCTGATGAAAAATACCAGGAGGAACTCCATCGACTAGGGGCCTTTCCTGTTAAAAATAGTATGAAAAATATTTATGAGGGGCAAGTGGAAATGTCAAAAATTCAAGAAAATTTAAAATATATAAAAATATTTAATCTTCATCCTAGATTTAGAGAGGTTGACGAAATACTTCAAAATGAAATCATCCTCGGGGTAATGGGTAAGAAAAAAGCGGAAAAAGTAGTAAAAGATGCGGATACAAAGATTAAAGAGCTTTTGAGTAAGTAAAAATATAATATAAACAAAAGCAATAAATGTATTAATTGACCAAAAAATTGAAAAAGTATATACTTGAATTGAGAGAATTGGGGTACAATAAATCAAGTCTAAAACAGTGATGTGGTGAATTATACTGAATTGTTGTAGGTAAATCACTATTCTGTTCTACACTTATACAAATTTGTGTATATAGCTTGGATAAGTACACTAATTATTCTACTATAGGAGTTGATATTGTTGAACAAGCAAGATTTATATAGAGAGTTTACTAAGTTTTTAGACATAAAAAATGTTTTTATAGATGAACCTATGAAAAAACACACTTCATTTAAAATAGGCGGACCGGCGGACATATTACTTACCCCGGAGTCCATAGAAGAGGTACAACAAATTGTAAAATTTTGCAATTCTAATAATATAGCTACTTTTTATATGGGAAATGGCTCTAATCTTTTAGTAAGTGATAAGGGTATGAGATGTGTAGTAATAAAAATAAGTCAAAATCTTAGTGAAGTAACGATTGAAGGTACTAAGGTGACAGCTCAATCGGGTATATTACTATCTAGACTATCGAAGATGTTATTACGAGAAAATTTAAAAGGCTTTGAATTTGCTGATGGGATACCAGGAACTCTTGGGGGCGCAGTTACAATGAATGCCGGGGCATATAATGGCGAGATTAAAGATGTAGTAACAGGATGCAGAGCTATAGATAAAGAAGGTAATTTAATTGAAATAGAGGGCGAGGATTTACAATTAGGTTATAGAACAAGTGTGATTCAAAAGAAAAACTACATAGTGTTAGAAGTTACGATGGAACTTGAAAAGGGCGATTATAGTGAAATTAAGAAATATATAGATGAGCTTACATTCAAACGGACTTCAAAACAACCATTACATATGCCTAGTGCAGGAAGTGTCTTTAAAAGACCACCGGGGCACTTTGCGGGCAAACTTATAGAAGATTGTAATTTAAAGGGTGCTAGAATAGGTGGTGCTCAAGTTTCTGAGATGCATGCAGGATTTATTGTTAATGTTGATAATGCCACTGCAGAGGATGTAGTCAATTTAATCGAACATATACAGAGAACAGTTAAAGAAAGGTTTGACGTTATAATGGATACTGAAGTTAGAATCGTAGGAGAAAAGTGATCTTAGAGAAACATAAGAGGTGATGTGTAAATGAAATTTTTAATTATTACAGGAATGTCTGGAGCAGGAAAAAGCCAGGCTGCAAATTGTATGGAGGACTTTGGGTATTATTGTGTAGATAATCTACCCCCTATATTAATACCTAAATTTGCTGAGTTATGTAATCAAACCCATGGGGGTATTGATAAGGTAGCGTTAGTTATTGATATCCGTGGAGGACTATTTTTTCATGACTTGTTTGAGAGTCTAGAAGAGTTAGAAAAAATTGGTTTTGAATATGAAATACTTTACTTAGATGCTTTAGATGAAGCTTTAATAAAAAGGTTTAAAGAAACAAGAAGGAACCACCCATTAGCGGGAGCTAAAGGAATAAGTGAGGGTATAAAAAAGGAAAGAGAATATTTACAAAAGTTAAAAACTATTGCTAAAAATATTATTGATACAACTAAGCTTACTCCTGCATTATTAAAGGAGGAATTAAGAAATATTTATCTCGAAGGAAATGAGATGAATAATTTAATTATATCTATATCTTCCTTTGGATTCAAACATGGTATCCCAATTGATTCGGATTTAGTTTTTGATGTTAGATTTTTACCAAATCCATTCTATATACAAGAACTAAAGGAATTAACCGGAAACGATACTGTTATAAGGGATTATGTAATGAACTCTCCGGTCAGTGTTGAATTCTCAGTTAAACTAATAGATATGGTAAACTACTTAATCCCTCACTACGTAAAGGAGGGTAAAAATCAACTGGTTATATCTATAGGCTGTACTGGTGGAAAACATCGCTCTGTAACAATTGCCCATGTTTTATATGGTGCCTTAAAGGAAAAAGGCCATAGGGTAGTTTTAACACATAGGGATCTAATTTTGGCAGGAGAAAGGAAAAAAGAATAAATGAGATTAAGAGATTGGTTAAAACCAGGACTCCAATTGAAAAGGTGGCTCCTACTTGGAACTTTAGGAATATTATTTACTTCGTACGCCTTGGGGAGTCTTTTATATTTAAATAATCTTGAAGAAAAAGGTCATTTAATTCTTATATCTGCAGTTGTTGGTATTCTTTTAATTTATTTTGCATTTAGGATAGGAATGGACTCCCTTCTTAGAAATATTAGATATATAGGTACTATATCTGGCCCACTTGATAAAAACAAGATTAATAAGCAGATTTATGATAAAAAGATTTTATCAAAGGGTCCAAAGGTAGTAACAATTGGCGGTGGAACAGGACTATCTGTTTTATTAAGAGGATTAAAGCTTTTTACGTCGAATATAACAGCTATTGTCACTGTTGCAGACGACGGTGGAGGATCTGGTAAACTTAGAGAAGACCTAGGAATGCTACCTCCAGGAGATATTAGAAACTGTATTTTAGCCCTGGCAGAAATGGAACCTACAATGGAGAAATTATTGCAGTACCGTTTCGAGGATGGAAATCTAAAGGGTCAAAGTTTCGGTAATCTTTTGATTGCATCAATGAATGGAATAAGCGATAGTTTTGAAGAGGCGATTAAAAAGATTAATGAGGTATTAGCTGTAACAGGTAATGTATTTCCAGTTACATTAGAGGATATTACTCTATTTGGAAAATTAGAAAACGGCATGGTAGTACGGGGTGAATCAAATATACCTCTAAAAAGTATAGAACAGAATTGTAGAATAGAAAGGGTTTTTATTAAACCGAAGGAAGCTGAGGCGCTACAAGAGGCAATCTCTGCTATTTTGAGTGCGGATATAATTGTCCTAGGCCCTGGTAGCTTATACACGAGTATTTTACCAAATTTATTGGTAAAAGACATATGTAAGGCTATTACAAAAACAAAGGCTAAGGTTATTTATATACCTAATATAATGACTCAACCAGGAGAGACAGGTCATTATTCATTATGGGAGCATGTGGAGACAATTATAAATCATTGTCCAAGTATAACAATTGATTATGTTATTGCAAACAAGGGTAGTATTACAGATGAAGTTTATAGTAAGTATATGGAAGAAGGAGCTCAGCTAGTTAAAATTACTGATGGTGACCGCAATGAACTACTAAATAACAGGATAAAACTAATAGAAGATAATTTAGTAGAAATTAAAAGGGATTATGTTAGACATGATGCAGTAAAGCTTTCAAAGTTGATTATAAGTTTAGATAATAAATAAAAGTATCAAATCTTTATAAAAACTAAGGAGTGGACATTATGACTATTAGAAAAGCAGAGCCTTACAAGATTAAAATGGTGGAACCAATTAAACTTATCAGTAGAGAAGAAAGAGAAAGAAAGATTATTGAAGCAGGATATAATCAATTTGCATTAAGGGCTGAGGATATTTATATTGATTTATTAACTGATAGTGGTACTGGTGCAATGAGTGACAATCAGTGGGCAGGTATAATGCTAGGGGATGAGTCCTATGCAGGCAGTAGAAACTTTTATAACTTAGAAAAAAGCACCCATGATATTATTGGATATAAGTACTTAGTTCCAACGCATCAGGGTCGTGGAGCAGAAAACGTCTTATTTCCACTATTGATAGAAAAGGGCCAATATGTACTAAATAATATGCATTTTGATACAACAAAAGCTCATGTTGAGTTAAAAATGGGTAGAGCAATTAACTTAGTTATTGAAGATGCCTTTGATACTGAAACAGAACATCCGTTTAAGGGTAATTTTGATTTAGAGAAATTGGAATCATATATTAGTGAAAATGGTGCGGAAAACTGCGCTTTTATTATAATTACAGTTACTTGTAACAGTGCAGGTGGCCAGCCAGTTTCTATGGCAAACATAAAAGGTGTTAGAAAAATTGCTGACAAATACGGCTTAAAGGTTGTTTTTGATGCGGCACGTTTTGCCGAGAACGCATATTTTATAAAAACTAGAGAAGCTGGTTATGAGAATACAGAGGTTGTAGATATTGTTAGGGAGATGTTTAGCTATGGGCATGCCCTCACAATGAGTGCAAAAAAAGATGGTATTGTTAACATGGGTGGAATGATTGCAATTAAAGAAGATGAGGACCTCTATACAAAAGTGAGATCGGCAGTAGTTCCAATCGAAGGTTTTCCTACGTATGGTGGATTATCAGGAAGAGATATGGAGGCTTTAGCAAGAGGCCTTAGGGAGTCTGTTGAAGAGGATTATCTTGAGAGTCGTATAGGCCAGATAGAGTATCTGGGACAACGATTAATTGACGCAGGAATTCCAATCCAAAGACCTGTAGGAGGTCATGCAGTCTTTGTTGATTGCAAAAAATTCTGTCCCCATATACCATATTATCAATTCCCAGCCCAGGCTGTTTGCGTTGAATTATATAAAGAAGCTGGGGTTAGAGGGGTAGAAATTGGCTCATTCCTATTAGGAAGAGATCCAGATACAAAAGAACATATGGAATCTCCAATGGAGTTATTAAGACTTACTATACCTAGAAGGGTATACACTGACAACCATATGGATGTAGTAGCAGACGCTTTAATAGAAATCTGGAAACGAAGAGATACTTTAAAGGGATTTGAGTTTACATATGAGCCAGAGGTTTTACGTCATTTTACAGCTACGTTAAAGCCTGTAGAATAAGAAAATAAAATTATTAATGGTAAATCAATATATTTAGGTTTACCATTATTTTTTATGCTCCTAATCCGCCTTTATTTGTAGCATCCATTTTGAATATTTACGAAATCTTTAATTCAGGGATTTAAGTTGAAGTGGGCTGTCCCAATTTTGTTGAAATAAATAGATTAATATGTTAATTTATTTATAGAGTACTTTTTATAGATTTAGTCAAAGTAAGGTTTGGATTAAAGGAGTGGAAATAGTGAGACAAGAGATTAGTGCCGGTGGCGTAGTTATATTTGGAAATACTATTCTACTGCTGAAAAAGTATAATGGTGACTGGGTATTACCTAAGGGAAAAGTTGAGAGTTATGAGACCTTAGAGCAAACTGCTGTAAGGGAAGTTTTTGAAGAATCCAGTGTAAAAGTGAATATTGTTAAGTATTTAGGTGAAATTAATTATACTTACAAAAATTGTTGGGATGATAATAGTGTGGTAAACAAAACGGTACATTGGTTTTTAATGCACTCCAAATCAATCGATTGCATTCCTCTAAAGGAAGAAGGATTTATTGAGGCTAAATTTATCCATATCGATAGGGCTGTAGATATGGCCAAATATGATGATGAAAAAGAAATAATTATAAAGGCAATAGTTGAATTTAAAAGAGACCTCAATTAAAGAGGTCTCCTAAAAGTAGATTATTGAGGTCTAAATGTTGAACATAGGGCTTCTTTTGAAGTGTCAGCCATATCGCCTTTTTTAGCGTTAACTTCTAACTTTGGTGCATGACAGTAATCTGATTTGTAATATTGACAGTTGTTTACGTGACACATAACTTCCATTCTTGGATGTTCCATAAATACACCTCCAAATAATTTTTTATTTACTACAGATATAGTATCTGTAAAGTTGCAGAATATATTAATAGAAAAAAATGTAAATAAAATTGTTAAATAATGTACTTAAAAATAATTGTCTTAGCGGACAAAAAAGGTGATTATATGTCTTTTTCTTCTAAAACTAAAAACGAACTTGCTAGAGCAATTCCTGAAAAGGATTGTTGCAAATATTCAGAATTAGCGGCACTTATCAGAATGAGTGGTACACTACAGCTTGTCGGATTAGAGAAGTTTAATCTAGTTATTACAACGGAAAATGCTTCTGTAGCGAGAAAAATATTTAAGTTATTTAAAAAATTATTTGGAATTAACATAGAAGTAATGATAAGAAAGAATTTGAAACTAAAAAAGAATAACCACTATCTTATGGTAGTAACACATACAATGAATAGCTGGGAAGTATTAAGTAAAGTAGGTATATTAAAACAATTTGATGATACATTTGATATTACTTATGAAATTCCTAAGGATTTAATAAAAACGAGATGTTGTAAAAGAGCATATTTAAGGGGGGCTTTTTTAGGTGGAGGTTCTGTTAGTGATCCTGAGAAAACCTATCACTTAGAATTTGTAACTAATAGTGTAGAGCATAGTAAAGATTTAAAAAAATTAGTTAATAGTTTTAAGTTAAGTTCTAAGATTGTAGAAAGAAAAGGTAATTATGTCGTATATCTAAAAGAGGGGGATCAGATAGTTGATCTACTTAATATAATTGAAGCCCATCAAGCCCTGCTGGATTTAGAAAATATAAGGGTGTATAAACAAATGAGAAACGATATAAATAGAATTGTAAATTGCGAAACAGCTAATTTAAGTAAAACAGTAAATGCCTCCATGAAACAGGTAGAGAATATTATTTATATAAAAGAAACAGTCGGGCTAAACTTTTTACCAGATAACCTAAGAGAAGTTGCAAAGCTAAGGCTAAATTATCAAGATGCAAGTCTAAAAGAATTGGGTCTAATGTTAACCCCACCGATTGGTAAGTCAGGAGTAAATCATAGATTGAGAAAGATTGAAGAAGTAGCACGGGATATAAAAAAAACATAGGTTATTTTTTCAATTCATGGTAAAATATTTATATTAAGTGTCAAGAGGCTATGTAAAAGTTTAAATCTTTTTAGGGTTAGCTTTTCAGAAGACATACTCTTTCTAGCTGACTTACAAGGGGGATCTCGAATGCTTAAAATAAAAACCTCATCGGTTAGGCCAGGCATGCAATTAACACGATCTATTTATAGTAAAGAAGGTCAACTTTTAGTCGAGAATGGGGCTACATTAAAAAAAAGCTATATTCAAAAACTTGAAAATTATAATATAAATACAGTTTTTGTTAAATGGGGTAATGAGGTTTCTCAAGAAGTGTCGGATGCTATAGTTTTAGACACTAGGGATGAAGCATTAAATTTACTTAAACAGTCAATTGACGCTATAAAAACTTCAAAAAAGTTTGATGTTGATAGATTTATTGATGTAGTGAGTAATATTATAGAAGAGTTACTAGAAAACAAAGGAACACTAATTAGTCTTACAAATGTTAGATCTGTGGATGATCATACTTTTATACATTCCATAAACGTTTGTATATTATCTTTAGTTATGGGTTTATCATTGAACTATAACAAGGGGAATTTGCAACATTTGGGTATAGGTTCACTTTTGCATGACATAGGTAAGGTTGGTATAGAGCCTAGTATAATAAATAAACCAGGTTCATTAACCGTTGACGAATATGATATAGTAAAGAACCATGCTATAATAGGCTATGATATGGTTAAATACGTAGAGGGACTGTCTGAGGAGTCCATAACAATTGTTAGGGATCATCATGAACGCTATGATGGAAGGGGTTACCCCGATGGGAAAAAGGGAAATGAAATTCATGAGTTTGCTAGGATAGTGGCAATTTGTGATGTTTACGATGCACTGACTTCTAATCGAGTATACAGAGTCGGAATGCCCCCCCATATTGGAATAGAGTATCTAATAAGTATGGGTAATCATCAATTTGATCTGGAGCTAGTGAAGTTTTTTACAAAATACATTTGTATTTATCCAAAAGGGACCTTGGTTGAGTTAGAATCTGGTGAAAGTGGAGTCGTAATATTGATGAATGAGAATTTTCCTACTAGACCAGTAATCGAAGTTTTAAATGATATAACCGGAAGTAAGTTAGAAGTACCTAAGATAATTGACTTAGCAAAAAGCCTAAACAATGGGATAATATCAAAATTAGGCATAATATAAACTATTGAAAACATATACAGATTGACGGTTACGCTCGTGTAAACAGGGAGTAGAATCATCAGTCTGTTTCTATTATATAGAGAAATTTTAGGAGGAAAGAATATGGAAAAGTTTGTACACCTCCATGTCCATACGGAATATAGCTTATTAGATGGATTTTCTATGATAGATAGGGCCATAGAAGAAGTTAAGTCCTTAGGAATGAACTCCATTGCTATCACGGACCATGGGTGTATGTTTGGAGTTATAGATTTTTATAAGAAAGCTATTAAAAAAGGTATTAAACCGATTATTGGTTGTGAAGTTTATACTGCTAGCCGTAGTATGACAGATAAAGAGCCAAATTTAGATAAATATCAGGGACATCTAGTATTGTTGGCTAAAAACATGGATGGATATAAAAACCTTATGAGACTTGTTTCAAATAGCTATATTCATGGATTCTACTATAAGCCTAGGGTTGATTATATAGAGCTTGCAAAGTACAGTGACGGAATAATAGCCCTAAGTGCATGCTTGGCTGGGGATGTACAGCAAATGATTCTTAAAGGAAGCTACGAACTTGCTAAGGAGAGGGCATTAAATTTAAGGGATATTTTTGGTTTAGGTAACTTCTATTTGGAATTGCAGGATCATAATCTAAAGGAACAAAAATTAGTTAATCAACAATTAGTTAGGATTAGTAAAGAGACAGGAATACCGCTAGTTGCAACCAATGATGTGCACTATGTAAAAAAAGAAGATGCTGAATCCCACGATATTTTATTATGTATTCAAACTGGGAAAACAATGCAGGATGAAGATAGATTGAAGTTTCCAAACAATGAATTTTATTTGAAGTCTCCGGATGAGATGACTGAGTTATTTCCGTACGCTCCTGAGGCTTTAATAAATACAGTCAAAATTGCACAGGAGTGTAATTTGGAGTTTGATTTTAATACTATTCATTTACCAGAATATAAGGTGCCTGAGACCTTTACCCCAACTACATACTTAAGTATGTTATGTAATGAGGGTTTAAAGATACGGTATGGTGAGATTACCCAAAGTCTGAAGGAGAGACTTGAATATGAATTAAATGTAATTGAAAAGATGGGTTATGCAGAGTACTTTTTAATTGTATGGGACTTTATAAAATATGCTAAGGATAACGATATAGCTGTGGGTCCTGGCAGGGGTAGTGCTGCTGGAAGTATAGTTGCCTATACCCTGGGAATTACTGATATAGATCCGATAAAGTATAACTTAATTTTCGAGAGATTTTTAAATCCGGAGAGAATTTCTATGCCCGATATAGATATAGATTTTTGCTATGAACGTAGGGAAGAGGTTATAAACTATGTGAAAAGGAAATATGGTGATGAAAAGGTAGCTCAAATTATAACCTTCGGTACAATGGCCGCTAGGGCAGCTATTAGGGATGTAGGTAGAGTTATTAATATGCCATATAATGAAGTTGACTATATTGCTAAACAGATTCCTATGGCAATCGGAATGACTATAGGAAAGGCGTTAGAGGTTAATCCACAGCTTAAACAGCTATGTGAAGAGGATGAGAAGGCAAGATATCTTATTGAGATGTCAAGGAAATTAGAAGGAGTACCAAGACATGCTTCAACCCATGCGGCGGGTGTTGTAATCTCTAAAAATAATTTAGATGAACACGTTCCATTATATATGCATGATGGGAGTATAACTACACAATTCACAATGGGTACCTTAGAGGAATTAGGACTACTAAAGATGGATTTTTTAGGACTAAGAACCTTAACTGTAATAAGGGATACTATTGCTTTAATAGAAAAGAATTATGGTATTAAGATTGATTTATCCTCGATGACCTATGAGGATCCTAAGGTGTTTAGTTTAATTAGTAGGGGGGAGACCCTTGGAGTCTTTCAATTAGAGAGTACAGGAATGATACAATTTATGAAGGATCTTAGACCGAACTGTTTCGAGGATATAATTGCAGGAATCTCCTTGTATAGGCCAGGACCTATGGACTCTATTCCAAGATATATAGAGAATAAGAATAACTTAACTAAAATTGATTATTTACATGAAAGTTTAGAACCCATTTTGAATGTAACATATGGGTGTATGGTATATCAAGAGCAGGTTATGCAAGTTGTTAGGGATTTAGCAGGGTATAGTTATGGTAGAAGTGATTTAGTTAGAAGAGCAATGGGTAAGAAGAAAAGAGATGTGATGGAGGAAGAGAGGAAATATTTTATCTATGGTAAAACTGATAGTGATGGAAATTTAGAGATACCTGGGTGCATTCGAAATGGAGTACCTGAAAAATATGCTAACCAAATATATGATGAGATGATTGAGTTTGCAAACTATGCGTTTAATAAGTCACATGCAGCTGCTTACGCAGTACTAGGTTATCAAACAGCATTCTTGAAATGTTATTACCCTGTAGAATTTATGGCGAGCTTAATGACCAGTGTAATGGGGAATGCTGTAAAGGTTGCGCAGTATATACATGACTGTAAACGAATGAATATAGAAATATTACCCCCAAATATAAATAAGAGTTTTAGTCTCTTTGCAGACGAAGAAGATAAAATTAGATTCGGTTTGGCTGCAGTTAAAAATGTTGGCGTAAATATGATTCAAGCAATAGTTACGACAAGGGAAAAGGGTGGAGACTATAAAAGTTTTAGTGATTTCTGTAGGAGAGTTGACTCAAGGGATTTAAACAAAAGGGCAGTAGAAAGCTTAATCAAAAGTGGAGCATTTGATTGTTTAGGTGCTAAAAGGTCTCAATTAATGGGTGTTTATGAAAAGACCCTAGATAGTGTAAATCAAGAAAGAAAGAAAAATATACAAGGGCAGATTGGTATGTTTGATAGTTTACTTGATAATAACTCTATCGAGATGGATGCATTACCTCATATTGAGGAATTCAATGATAAGTTAAAACTAGGTATGGAAAAAGAAGTATTAGGGCTTTATGTAAGTGGACACCCTCTTTCACAGTATCAAAATGAGTTAGTTGGCTTAATTAGCAGTCAAGAATTATTAGAGTCCTTAGATAATCAAAGTGAAGTACAAATATATGATGGACAGACAGTTAAATTTGGTGGAATAGTAATTGATAAAGTAACAAAAACTACGAAGCATAATCAATTAATGGCATTTATAAAGGTGGAAGATTTATATGGGATGATAGAATGCATAGTATTTCCTAATAAATATGAGCGGTATTCTAAGCTTATAGAGGAAGATAGCTTTATTATCCTTGAAGGTACGCTTAATATTAAAGAGGATGATCTGCCTAAAATACTAGTGAACAAAGTTAAACCTTTAGTAAAATTAAACGATCAAAGGATATATATAAAAATAAATGAGAAAAAAGATTTAATCAAATTTGAAAAAGTAAAACCAGTTCTGAAACAATATACTGGTAATATTCCAATATATATTTATATAAATAATACTAGACAAAGCTTGAGGGCGAATAGGGATTTATGGGTAAGACTAGACGAAAAACTTATTAGCAATTTACAGGAAATTTTTGGTGATAATAATATAGAAATTTGTTAGAATTAAATTAAATGGAAACAAATAGAAAAAATTTACTAGGGGGTGTTGCCTTAATGTGGACTGTTGTATATATGGCTAATACAAAGCAAGATGCAGAAAAAATCGAAAAAATATTAAAAGATGAAGGCTTCCTTGTAAAAATAAGATCCATAAGTAAGAATAATGTTAATGGTACATGTGAAGTCTTAGTTATAAGATCAGAAGTAGAGGAAGCATACTCAATATTAATGCAAAACGGATACTAATATAAAGGGGGTGCATATTTTGAAAAAAATTGGAGTACTTACCAGTGGTGGTGACGCCCCAGGTATGAATGCCGCAATAAGGGCAGTGATACGTAATGGTATATTTAAAGGTTGTAATATGGTTGGAATTAAACGGGGTTATGAAGGACTAATAAGTGGTCAATATTTAGATATGAACTTATCATCGGTTGCTGATATTATCCAAAGAGGTGGGACTATATTAGCCACTGCCCGAAGTGAGGAGTTTAGAACCGACTCGGGTAAAAAGAAAGCAGTAGATTTCATTAAAAGTATTGGCTTGGATGGGCTAATAGTGATTGGTGGGGATGGTTCCTTCAGGGGGGCACAGGAATTATGCAAACTAGGCATTCCAACCATTGGTGTTCCAGGAACAATAGATAATGATTTAAATTATACTGACTACACCATTGGTTTTGACACAGCAATGAATACCGTGTTGGATGCAATCGGTAAAATTAGGGACACATCTACTTCTCATGAGAGAACTAATATAATTGAGGTGATGGGTAGGGATTGTGGTGATATAGCCCTCTATTCTGGTTTAGCCGGAGGAGCAGAAAGTATAATTATACCTGAAGTAACCTTTGATCTCGAACGTATTTGTGAAAAAATAATGAAGGGTATAAAGAGGGGAAAACGACATAGTATTATTATATTATCTGAAGGTGCAGGTAGCGCTATTGAGCTTGGTAAGTCTATTCAGGATATAACGGGAACAGAAACAAGATCAACAATATTAGGTCATATTCAAAGGGGCGGTAGTCCTACTGCCTTTGATAGAATACTCGCAAGTAGGATGGGAGCAAAGGCAGTGGACGTTTTGATAGAGGGAAGTCAAAATAAAGTAATAGGTATGAGGGGTAATGAAATTATTGTTAGAGATATCGAAGAGGCTCTGAGTGAGAAAAAAAGATTCGATCAGTCAACATATGAGTTAGCAGATATACTGTCTATTTAGGGGAGGAACTAATGGTGAGAAAAACTAAAATTGTTTGTACTATTGGACCAGCAAGTAACAAAAAAGAGGTATTCAAGGAACTTGTTCAAAATGGATTAAATGTTGCAAGGCTAAACTTTTCTCATGGAACACAAGAAGACCATAGTAAAACCATAAAAATGGTTAAAGAAGTGAGAGAAGAACTAGATTTACCAATAGCTATTATTTTAGATACTAAGGGACCCGAAATAAGAACTGGCAAATTTAAAGAGAGCGAATACATATTAGGTGAAGGTGAGAAAGTAGTAGTAACGACAGAGGATATTATAGGGGATAATAAGAGATTTAGTGTAAGTTATGATAGACTGACGGATGATGTAAAAATTGGAGATAAAATTTTAATAGATGATGGATTGGTAGAGTTACAGGTATTGAAGGTAGAAGGCACAGAAATTGAGTGTTTGGTTAAAAATTCAGGAATTGTAAAGGACAGAAAGGGTGTCAATGTACCTGGAGTAAAAATCAATCTTCCTGCAGTAACTAAAAAAGACATAGATGATATTCTATTTGGAATAGAAATGAACATAGATTTTATTGCTGCTTCATTTGTTAGAAAGGCATCCGATGTTCTAGAAATCAGAAAGATATTAGAAGATAATCATGCTAATCATGTGCAAATTATTTCTAAAGTAGAGAATCAAGAGGGTGTAGATAATTTAGATGAAATAATAGAGGTTTCTGATGGAATTATGGTTGCAAGGGGCGACCTTGGTGTAGAGATTCCCGCGGAAGAAATACCACTAGTACAAAAAGATATTATAAGAAAGTGTAATAGACTAGGAAAACCAGTTATAACTGCAACTCAGATGCTGGACTCAATGATAAGAAATCCAAGACCTACTAGAGCAGAGGTAACTGATATTGCAAATGCAATATTTGATGGGACAGATGCGATTATGTTATCAGGAGAGACTGCTGCTGGAAAATACCCGGTGGAAGCAGTAAAAACTATGGCCAATATTGCAATAAGAACAGAGGGAGCTATTGATTATAGGGAAATACTTAGAAACAAGATTATCGATAAAGAAACAAATGTAACGGATGCAATGAGTTATGCTACCTGCAGTACTTCAATTGATTTGGGTGCATCAGCTATAATAACAGCAACTTCTTCTGGTTATACGGCAAGAATGGTTTCTAAGTTTAGACCAAAAGCGCCGATTATTGCAACTACTGCTCAGGAATCTGTTCAAAGAAAGTTAAGTTTAGTTTGGGGCGTTAACAGTGTATTAATCGAGGAGTTAACGTCTACGGACGATGTTATTGATAGATCGGTAGAGAGAGCCCTTCAGGTTGGATATATTAAGCGTGGTGAACTCTTAGTGATTACAGCTGGTGTACCGGTCGGAGTATCTGGTACTACTAACCTTATAAAAGTTCATATTGTAGGTGATGTTGTACTATCCGGTGTTGGGATGGGTAAAACCGCATATACGGGTAAAGCCATAATTGTTGATATTGAAAAAGCTGATGAGGTTGACTTCGAAGAAGGCGGTATATTAGTTACTCAGGCCACGGAAAAGGAAATAATGCATTTGGTAGAAAAAGCTGGGGCTGTAATAACTGAAGTGGGAGGACTAACTAGCCATGCTGCGATTGTTGGCCTAAGTCTTGGAATACCTACCATAGTAGGAGCTGAAGGTGCAACTAAAAAACTTAATACCGGAGATGTTATTACCGTAGACTCCAAAACAGGTTTAGTATATAGTGGGAAAATTAGAGTAATGTAATTTATGATAAAAATATTTATATTATATGTGACACCAAAGGAAATACAAAATCATATAATATAATTAAAAGAATCTCCCCTTTTATATAATCGATTTTGATTATAGTTTAAGAGTTTGCTAAATTAAGCAAATTCTTTTTTTTATTCAAATATATCCGATGAGGTGAAATCTATGCTTTTTAAATTAATGCTTTTATTTACTGTTATCCCAATTATAGAACTAACTATTTTATTTAGGTTAAGTGAGTACGTAGGATTACCATATACTATTATATTAGTTATAGTAACAGGCTTTGTTGGTGCATTTTTAGCAAAGAGTGAAGGACGAGGTATAATTAGGAGGATTAAATTTGAAATAAGCAATGGAAGAGTACCGGGGGATGAATTAATTAATGGTTTATGCGTAATTGTAGGTGGGGCTATGTTATTAACACCAGGTATAATAACTGACACCGCAGGATTTATATTAGTAGCTAATCCGACCAGGAAGGCATTGATAACTGTAATAAAGCGAAAAATTAAAGATATGATAAAAGAGGGTACACTAAATTTATATTTTAGAAAATAATTGTATAAATTTAGATATATTTGTGAATAATCCGTAGATAGTTATTTCTTTGAATAAAAAAGAGGTAAACTGATTCTAATAGTTTTTTGAGCACATTTTTAGTGCTCCTTTTTTTGTTTTTTAGTAGCATATAAAACAGTAGGCTAGGATACTATTAACATAAATAATATAAAATATTTAATTAATTTGTCTGGGAGAGTACAAACATTTAAATAATGGTATCCGAAACTATAGGGGTGAAATTACTCGATGAAATAACAGCATAGCTGGACGTTGGTAAAACGCAGGTATGATATCAGGGATATGAAGTTCTGTCTTGTGTATAGCTTAATTGTGTACTTATATTGCCAAAATAATAGACTCTATACTTTCTGCTATGGCTTTCACCATGACAGTGTATAGAGTCACTTTTATTGTTCTAGATTAATGAGACCAGTAGGATAAATTTCCTTATTAAATATTTGATTGTCACCTAATTGGTTATTGTCTGCTAAATTAAACTTAACAGCATTAACTTCTGGGTAGGAGCAATAAGTATAAATTAAAGAGTCAATCATAAATCCTGAGAATTCATCCTCATTATTAATTGCTTTTAGAAAGTTTTCATTGAAGGTTAATGATAAAAGACCATCAGTTAAATTATAGTCAAGCAATTCTATTCTCTCGGGAACAGGGGGATAAACTTTACTATTATATAGGTCTATATTGGATGAATATTTTAAATTATTGAAGGTATCGCTTACTGATAGATTCCTACCTATTACAGTAGGTAATAATAGCAACCTATTAGTTTCTGTTCTATATCCTACATACATTTTAGGCGAAGTATCTTGCTTTATGGGTTGATCTACAGCCATACCATGGAAGGCATCTGATTGTATTTTCCAATTAATATAAAACTGTACTGCATCAACCTCATCAATAGATGTAAGTGAACCAACAAAACTATCAAAGGCTATTCGTGCATTAGTAGAATAGTCATCGTATATTCCCATTTCCTTAGGTAAGTACACTCTGACCTGACCTTTATTTAAGTTTATGTTAGATACCTTCGGTATCGGGGAATTAGAAGGAAGTCCCATATTAGGATTAGGTCCCTTATATAATTCATTTATAGTTGCTCGTAGTGGCATAGTAGTATAAGGTATAATTCTTGTGATAGGAATTAGTTTACTATAATCACTATTTGGGAAATATAGAGTAAGTGCTGTTTTGTTAGATGTTATATCCTGATCTGTTGAAATGTAGCTTAGTTCTGATTGAAATGAGACATTTATATCTATTGGATCTACTGCTGAAGTTATGTTGGTAATTAATGGTTGAACTTTTATAAGGTAGTCCCCATTCGGGACATCTAGGCTATCTGGTGTCAGATGAAATGAGAAAGTTGTAGTATCACCAGATTGTTTAGTTATATCTACTTCTACATCTTTGATTTCCTGTTCGTTTAAATATACTTTGAAACTTAATGGTTTGTTTGAATCAAATTCTAAAGGTAGATTAGGATTATTTGAATAAAATTCAATTTGCACTTCATGGTTATCTTGTGTGTTGGAAATCACATTCACGTTATATTCAACATAATCTTCTGAAATAATATAGTTAAAAACTAAATTTGCATAAACAGGTATACCAGTTGCGCTAAAACAAATAATTACTATAAGTATTAAGTTTTTTATTGCTTTGAACATTTATTTTCCCCCTATATGCTTGTCCTATTCCATATTTATCTATATTATATGATATTATACAATAGAGGTAAACCATAAGCATATAACAAAAGATAGCAAAAGGTGATAAAAGTAGTGTAAAATAAAAGGAATTAAGTAGCAAACGACAAAATTTTTTATTAAAGGAGTATTTATATGGTAATATTAGGAGAAAAATATAAAATTAATATAGAGGATATGGGTCATAATGGAGAAGGTATCGGCAGGGTCGATGGATTTACGGTCTTTATTGATGGAGGTATACCAGGAGATTATGTATTAGCTGAAATATCAACTTTAAAGAAGAACTACGCTGTAGGTGAAATAAAAGAAATATTGGATGAATCTGAAGATAGAATAGACCCACTGTGTTCTGTTGCATCAATTTGTGGCGGATGCCAGATAATGCACATGGATTATGCAGCTCAACTTAAAATTAAGGAAAAGAGAGTTAGGGAGAATCTTCAAAGAATAGGTAAAATAAATACTATTGTACATCCAACAATAGGGATGCACAATCCCTATGAGTATAGAAATAAAGCTCAATTTCCCGTAGGAGTAATTGATGGAAAGGCTATAATGGGCTTCTATAAGAGAGGTAGTCATGATATAGTACAAACAGATAATTGTAATATTCAATCCCCTATTAATACAGAAGTTATAGAATCTGTTAGAAAGTATATTGATGACAATAGGATTAGTGTATATAATGAAAAAACTCGCAAAGGGTTAATTAGACATGTGGTTACAAAGATTGGTTTTACAACTGGGGAGGTCATGGTTGTAGTAATAACCAATGGGAAAAAACTACCGAATCAAGATGAATTAATAGAATTATTAAAATCAAAAATTACAGGCCTAAAGAGTGTAATACATAACGTAAACGATAAAAACACAAATGTCATATTTGGAAATGAAACTAAAACTATTTATGGGGTAGACAAAATAGTAGATTATATTGGAGACTTGAAATTTAATATCTCAGCCCACTCATTCTACCAAGTTAATCCAATACAAACGGAAGTATTATATGGAAAAGCTATGGAGTATGCTAATCTATCAGGAACAGAAAATGTATTTGATATATACTGTGGCATAGGTACTATTTCCTTATTTGTTGCTAAAAAAGCAAAGAGAGTATGGGGTGTAGAAGTTATTAAATCGGCAATAGAAGATGCTAAGGAGAACGCAAAGGCCAATAATGTGAAAAATGCAGATTTTTACGTAGGTAAAGCAGAGGTAGTAATACCGAAACTATATAAGGAAGGTAAAGCTGCGGATGTAGTTATAGTAGATCCTCCTCGTAAAGGTTGTGAACAATCGGTACTAGAAACTATCGTAAGTATGAATCCTAAAAGAGTAGTATATGTTTCCTGTAACCCTGCCACTCTAGCTAGAGATCTAGCTTATTTGGAGGAAAATGGTTTTACAACAAAAGAGGTACAGCCAGTAGACATGTTTCCACACACAGCTCACGTTGAGACGGTAGTATTGATGTCAAGGGTGAAGGTAAATACGATGTTTTAGGGATAAAAAACTTTATAAATAAAGGGTTTCCGTGATTTGAGATCTGGTTTCAAGCCGGCAGGATAATCACGGGATTTTTCTTTGTGGGAACTTGTCCAAGATAGGCGGGTTAGATGATCAAGAAGATGATATGGATATTGATGTGGTGAGTTGACACGATTGCTGGCAAAGACGTGGTGAGT
>Ga0194137_10000419_pt1 | contig 28752 bp, 27 predicted proteins | sample TARM_MetaG_T3_14_FD_134025 | JGI IMG/M metagenome (GOLD analysis project Ga0194137, IMG submission 134025) | Freshwater microbial communities from Pennsylvania, USA, analyzing microbe dynamics in response to fracking - TARM_MetaG_T3_14 (version 2) | ecosystem: Environmental > Aquatic >... | reverse complement strand
GATCATCTCAATGCATGGCTACATCAGTACAACTGGCATCGCCCACACTCAGCTATCGGTGATCTGCCACCTATCAGCAGGCTGCCGATGATGAACAACCTACTGGCTTTACACAACTAGGCCAGGCCAGGCCAGGCAGCAATTACTGGCACTTCCATAAACAACTTCTACAGAAATTCTGTAACTAGCAGAACCAAGAGAACACCAAAATTCAAACCGAGCACAGAACACATCAAGATGAAGCGCCGCTTAAACAAATCATGCGCCGTCTGCACCTGCGCCTGCCGGCCTGCAACAGCTGAAACAATTTCATCAAGTTTGGCCAACAACTGGCGCTGATAATCGCGTGTCTCAGCACTCTGCACTTGAATGTCTGCAGATACTGCCTTCAACGCGGAGCTAATGTGATGAAGTTGAGCCCCTCCAAGCTTGCTCAGCCGCTCCTCGACACCAGCGACCCTCTCAGCAACCTGTGCGCCAGCCTCATCGAATCGACGATCTTGCGCCGACTCTACCTCCTGGAGCCTTGTCTCGATTCGCTTAGACACTTGGCAAACACCACCAAGGTCCTCATCAAGATCCTCCAGTGCACTGTTCAGCCTTTTCAACTCCGTCCGCAGGCTGAGCACACTTGACTCGACGTCACCCTTAAGAGTAAGCGACAGGCCACCACTCACTTGCTCGATGCTTCGTTTCATCGGTTGGGTTCTACCCCGCTAACACGGACGGTTTTAAAAGAGCCGAAAACTTCAGATCTTGCTGAGCAACTCTACGACGCATTCGTGGGTTATGAAACCGCTCAATATAGTCGAACAGATCCGCTCGCGCTTCATCAAGTGTCCGGTACGATTGATGAGCAACACGCTCGCGCTTGAGTTGGCCGAAGAAGCCCTCACAAGCCGCGTTATCGCCACAATGGCCAACGGCACTCATGCTGCAAACCAGCGTGTTTCGGCTCAGAAAGCGCTGATAGTCGACGCTGGTAAATTGGCTTCCCCTGTCAGAATGTAAAATGACCGACCAGTTACCCTGACGCTGCCAAATCGCCATCTCCACTGCCCGGATGACCATCTGCCTATCTTGGCGATGATGCATCGACCAGCCAATCACTAGCTTGCTGTACAGATCCAGCACTACACACAGGAAGAGCTTGCCCTCCAGCGTGGCTATCTCCGTGATATCCGTGACCCATTTGCGCTCCGGCTCCAAGGCATTGAAGTCGCGTTCCAGTAGATTTTCCACACCTGTTGGGCGGCCAGACGTTACTCGGCCAAAGCCACGTCTCTTCCTGCGCGGCCAACCTTGAATTTGCTCTGCGGCCATCAAGCGAGCAACACGGTTCAGGCTGGCGGTTTCACCTTCGAATAGGAGATCCTCGTGCATGCGAGGCGCACCTATTGCACCGCGGCTATCCTCATGGATCTCACGAATACGCTTTATCAGGCGCGCATTATCCTGAGCGCGTGGGCTTGGCTCACGATCTTGCCAGTCGTAATAGCCACTGGCAGACACCTTCAAACAACGGCACATCAGTCGGACTGGGTACTCGTTGCGGCAGCGCTGGATCACCGAGTACCGTTCGATGATTCCCTGGCAAAGTACGCTGCCGCGTCTTTTAAAAAATCACGTTCCTTCATCACTCGGGCCAGCTCGCGCTTGAGGCGGGCAAGTTCTTCATCTCGCGGGTTGCCTGTGCCGGGAAAAGGCTTCTCAGCTGCTCGCGCCTCACGCACCCAGCGATTTAGCAAGCTTGGCGCCACCCCGATCTCTTGAGCTATCTGACGACAGCTGGTGCCTGAGCGACGGGCCAGTTCTACGGCCTCCCGTTTGAACTCCGGGCTATATTGTTTGCGCTTGGACATGAACACTCCTATGACTCCACATGAGTCTACTTGAAAGTGTCCGTGTTAGCGGGGTAGAACCCGTCGTCAACTTGTGACTGCTTCTGGCCCAGAGTGTGTAAAAACGCTGTCTCAAAACCCTTGCTATGCTTTCTGAGGATTTCACCGCAAGGATTGTCCATGAAGCGCTTCATTCAGGGTGAGCATCGAGGCCAAAGCACCTTACTTCCAGAGAGTCTCGACGACTACGTCACCGATACCAATCCGGTGCGAGTGGTCGATGTCTTTGTCGACGAACTCGACCTAGTGAAGCTGGGTTTTGAAAGTGCCATTCCCGCTGATACTGGTCGGCCTGCTTATCATCCCTCGATCCTGCTGAAGATCTACATCTACGGTTACCTCAACCGGATTCAATCCAGCCGGCGTCTTGAGCGGGAAGCACAGCGCAACGTGGAGTTGATGTGGCTGACCGGACGTTTGATGCCTGATTTCAAGACTATCGCTAATTTTCGAAAGGACAACGGTAAGGCTATCCGTGGCGTCTGCCGTCAGTTCGTTGTGCTCTGTCAGCAGTTGGGGTTGTTCGCCGAAAGCCTGATCGCCATCGATGGCAGCAAATTCAAGGCGGTCAACAACCGAGATCGCAATTTCACCAGCGCCAAACTGAAGCGGCGGATGGAGGATATAGAAGCGAGTATTCACCGGTACCTGACTTCGCTCGATGCTGCCGATCAACAGGATCGTCCGGCCTCTGACGCCAATGTTGTGCACCTCGAAGAAAGAATCGCCAAGTTGAAGGCGCAAATGAAAGAGCTTCAATCGATCGAAACTCGGCTCAATGAATCACCGGATAAGCAGGTATCACTGACCGATCCAGACGCCCGCTCCATGATGACTCGCGGCACAGGAATCGTTGGCTACAACGTACAGACAGCGGTCGATACCAAGCACCATTTAATCGTCGCTCATGAGGTGACCAACGTCGGGTCCGACCGCGACCAGCTCAGCCCTATGGCCAAGCAAGCCCGCGAGGCGATGGGGACAGAAAAGCTGTCGGTGGTAGCTGACAGAGGCTACTTCAAGAGTGAGGAAATCCTGGCTTGTCACGACGCGGAAATCGTCGCCTATGTACCCAAGCCAATGACCTCCGCAGCCAAAGCCGATGGGCGATTCAATAACGACGCATTTATCTATGACGCGGCGGCAAACGCATACACCTGTCCGGCTGGCGAGACTTTGATTTGGCGTTTCTCCAGTGTTGAGAAAGGCATGAAACTGCATCGGTACTGGAGCTCGAAATGCCAAAGCTGCGCATTGAAATCGCAATGCACGCCGAGCAAACAGCGGCGAGTTCGGCGTTGGGAGCACGAAGCAGTGCTGGAAGAAATGCAGCTCCGGCTCAGCAGTGCACCCGAGATGATGCGGATCCGAAAAAGGACCGTTGAGCATCCCTTCGGGACGCTTAAGCAATGGATGGGTGCGACGCACTTCCTGACCCGGAAGCTCAATGGGGTGAGTGCTGAGATGAGCCTGAATGTGCTCGCTTACAACCTGAAACGGGTGATGAAAATCATAGGCACCGTTAGCTTGCTAGAGGCCCTGACAGCGTAAAAGCTCGTGTTTTACCCACCTATGCTGCCTCTGAGAGGGCTCCAGGGCGTTGCTAGGTTGTCTGATGCGCTATTCGCAGCGGTCATAAGCTTGATCAGATTCCAAGCCCGAGAAAGGTCTGCTATAGACGCTGACGGAAACCCGTTCTGACGTTTTTACACGCTCTGGGCCAGAAGCGGTCATCGCGAAGGAAGAGGTGCTAGATTAGGGCACAGATCACTTTCAGCCACACCGCCTCCACCAAAATCGGTGGCTCACCCATGGTAGGGATAGTCGGCTTTGAAATTGGCTTAAGCAACCGTGTACGTCAAGTCTTCTCGTGACGTCTATATGACATTTCTCTGTGCGGAGTCCTCGTTCTTTTCGACCTACACCGTTCTAGCTGCGCTCACGCACGTATCGAAGCGCGACCCGCAAATACTCGGACTGACAACGCAGGTATCGGTTAGAAAGGTGTTGCCGACCGACGGGTGGAGACGCATTATTACGATGGGTGGCGCAGAGGTGGACATCAGGCCCGCCAGGTGGATGCTGCTAGGTGCGCGCTCCCCGCATCAGTATTCGGACGCTCGCCTGAGTTAATGAGGCCGATGTGGAACACGGGGCGGAACGCTGCGAAAGCTTTTGTCCCCTAGCGACTGGCAGCATTTTTGTTCGGTTCGTTACTTCCTTCTGCCCTTTGATGGTTCGGAGGCGGTCTAGAAGGCGCAGCCGCTGGGCTAATCTGTTTGGCGAGGCCTGTTTAAGGTACCCCAAGATGAACCGGGCTACGCCGCCACGCCAAACACCTGTTCGGAAGTGAGCGCTAGACTTCACTTCTGTTTAGACGGGTAAGTAATGGAAGGGACTCCGTAGCCTAATACGTGACTGGTTGGTGTGAGCTGTCTAGGAGCGATCGCTCCATTAAGCGACGCGATACCCAGACAGGAATAATGACTTTCAGGGCAGGCAAATAAATGGCGAATGGAAAGATTCTCCGGCAGTTGTTCCGAGCTGGCACGATGGGCGATACAGATGCATTCCGCCGTGCGTCGGAGGCTGTTATCGAAGAAGAGCGCCAAAAACAGCACCACCTTCTCGCCAACGACTTGGAGCAGATTCTCTACGGCGGCGACATTAACTCGCGCGCGGACAGCAATATCCAGCGAGCTCACTACGACATTCCGAAGGATAAAGAGCGGGGCTTGCCGCTGTTGGATATCCGGACGCCCAAACGCTCCTTAGACGAAGTCATCCTTCCCCCTAGCAGCGCTGCTTCCCTAGAGGAGATCCTGGAAGAAAATAGACGAGATGATGTCCTGCGCAGCTATGGAATGAAGCCTGCCACCAAGGTCATTTTCTTCGGCCCTCCAGGATGTGGGAAGACGCTGGCAGCCGAGGTCGTTGCGTTTGAGCTTGATAGGCCTTTGGCCATCGTGCGATTGGACGGCTTGGTTTCCTCATTTCTTGGTGAAACCGCTGCAAACCTACGGAAGGTTTTCGACTTTATCTCCCAGCACTCACTGGTTGTTCTGTTCGATGAGTTCGACGCCATCGGGAAAGAGCGCGGCGATAGTGGCGACCATGGCGAGTTGCGCCGGGTGGTGAACGCTGTGCTTCAGATGATGGATTCGTATGAAGGCAGCAGTTTGATCATTGCCGCTACGAACCACGAGAAAATCCTGGATTCGGCCATTTGGAGGCGATTCGACGAATCCATCGAATTCCCGCTTCCAGATGTGGACCAGCTGTTAGAGATTCTGTCCTTGAAGTTACGCGGGATCCGGCGCCAGTTCGATATTGATGACAAGTCAGTGATACAGGAATTTAAGGGCAAGAGCGGCGCAGATATTGAGCGAGTCATACGACGCGCTGCGAAGCGAATGATCCTGAGAGGGCAGGAGTTCCTGACCATCAAGGAGCTGAAAAGCGCCCTTGTACGAGAAGATCTCAGGAAGTTTTAAGATTCATCCTTCAAGGAAGAAGCAGTGGCTACCTACAAGCATCTGAGCATCACCCGAGAAATTTTGGACAACCAACGCCGGACTAAGAACCCGCCGCCATTTGTAACTCGCTCTGATCTACGTGGCCACGGCCAGAAGCTCAATGGTTACTTCGCAACAGCAGCCGGACAGGCCAGAACGCAGATTGGCTCTAACGTTGATTCCCCCTTCGTCCTTAAGCTCAGATATGAGGGCGCACTGACCTTCAGCAACCTAACGGCCCACGGGTTAGAGTTCATAAGCCAAGAAAACAAACAGCTCTGCGTGGTGTTTGCTACAGAGGCTGGTTTGGCGCGTTTCGCCGATCACTTGAACAAGCTCGGCGTGCTCGGTGCGGCCTTGACCTACAAGCAGATCCTAGAAGCGATTGAGGGCATCGAGGCGTGGTCTGCGGAAGATCGGATGAGCTGGGCGCTTACCCATTTCGGTTTGCCCCAATATGAAAATTTCATGCTCGATGTCGAGCTGTGGCCTGTCGAGGTCGCGAACCATCCGAACCGAATTCGGTTAACGACTGCCTTTGAGGATTGGCTCAACGGCGCGGGCATCAGAAGGCTCGACAGGATCAATCTAGACAGCCTCCTCATGTACCGAGTGGAGGTGAACTCAGACCACGCGCAACTGTTGCTGAATCACCGCGATGTACGTCTAGTTGATCTCATTCCTGCAACAGGCATCAGCGTTCAGCAGCTAAGCAGAGATATCAACGCACTACCCCGGGATGTTCCTTCTCCGGCTGTTGGGGCATCTCGCGTCTGCATCCTGGACAGCGGCATCAACGCGAACCACCCCTTGCTTCGGCCAGCAATGGCTGAGAGCGCCTCCTTCGTTGATGAGGAGGGAGACGCGGATCAGGCTGGCCATGGCACGGCTGTGGCGGGTGTAGCACTGTACGGCGACGTTGAGGCGTGCGACATAGGTAATTTCTGGCAACCTCGGCTTTGGATTTACAACGCCAAGGTGATGAAAAAATGCGCTAGGACCGGTAATGCAGTTTACAACGAGCACACTCTTGAGGCGTCATTGACCCGAGCTGTTGAGCATTTCGTCGAACTTGGTTGCCGAATATTCAACCTCTCGCTCGGCAACAGCAATGCACCCTACGATGGAATGCATGTACGCGGATTGGCCTACATCCTAGATGTCCTCTCCAGGAGGCATAACATCTTGTTCGTAGTGTCGACCGGTAACTTCTGCGGGTCGGTGGACCCGGCTGTTCCGGTCAGTAGCTGGCGAGATGAGTACCCTGAGTATCTGCTAGCGGAGCAGAGCACGATCATCGACCCTGCTCCTGCAATGTCGGTGCTGACCGTTGGGAGTATTGCCCGGCACAACGCTACGACCGACACCCAGCGCTTTCCCGAAATCCATCAGCTCTCGCCGGCAGCCGAAAAACAGCCATCGCCGTTCACTCGGCACGGGCCCTCGGTCAAAGGGGCGTTCAAGCCTGAGCTCGTTGCAACAGGTGGCAACTTGGCCTGTCCCATGAGGCCTACGGGTGGTCAATGGCGGCAGGTCGAGAGAGGACTCGGGGTTTTAACGTTTAATCATGAGTTCGTAGGCAACACGATTTTTAAGGAAGTCAGCGGGACAAGCTTGGCGGCCCCCTACGTCACGCACCTGGCTGGACGCCTACTTAACGAATACCCCGAATCGTCTGCGAACCTTCTTCGCGCCATGCTTGTGAACCAGGCATACTTGCCTGATGAAGTGGCTACGACGTTCTCAGAAGATTTCAGGGGCGCCTACAGAGCCGACAAAAGTACGCTCAACCGCGACGTAGCACGGGATTTAGCTGGCTACGGCGAAGTGAATGAGAGCGATTTATTCCGGTCGTCTGATAATACTGTTGTATTGATCTCGGAGCAGACCATTGAAAAGGACTCCTGCCAATTCTTTGAGCTGCCTTTGCCTGCCGACTTCCTGCGCAAGGATTTGGCCACGCGCGAGCTCACCGTTACGCTCGCGTACTCGCCGGCGGTCCGTACGACCAGGCTCGAATATCTGGCGACTCAAATCAGCTTCCGCCTGGTCAAAGGGGCTTCGTTGGAAGAGGTTCAAAAACACTTCAACCAGGCCAACAAGGCTGATGTTGAGGCCCGAAATGATGATGCGGTATCTAACCGGGACATTTCTGCTCAGCAGCGAAGTCGCGGTACTGTTCAGTCATCGCGCTGGACGTTCAGACGGCGCAACCCTAATGAAAAATGGTTTGTAGTGGTGGTCAGACAGGACCGTGAATGGAACCATCCTGACGTGCTGGATGACGAGCCATACGCTTTGGTGGTCACTGTTGCGGATCGGGACAACGAGAACGCCCAGCTCTACGCGCAGATCCAGGCCATGATCGTCCAGCAGGCAGAAGTTCGGGAGCAGGAGCGGGCAGCGCGCTTGCGGGCACAGAGGTAGTGCGCACTCCTTCGGGAATCGGGGTCAGATGACCCTATCCGAGCTCTACGGCGACATAAGCGAGCGCGTAATTTCCGTGATAGAAAGCATGGTCCCCGCCCTGGAGGTGTACAGCATCGATAAGAGCAAGTTCGATAGTACCGGCATCCAAACAATATGTTGCCGCCTATGGACCTTGTCAGGTGCGTTATGGGAGACGTGAGAGCGCATCCTTTCGCATTTACTACGCGGAGCAGAGACGCCGGCCGGCCAGTTTCTTAGATCCAGCGCCTCACACGACTGCAATATTGAGTGAAATCGCTTCCGAAAAGGTCCCTGAGCGCTCGCTCCTCAAGCTCGATTTGGAACTGGTTCATGTACGACACGAAGCCCATCACACCCAGCAAGGATGCTGGCGAGGCAAGGAAGATCGACCACGCCAGCAAAGCGGCTGCGAAACCCAGATACATGGGATTGCGCGTATAGCGGTAGACGCCCGAGCGGACAAGCGTCGACGCCATTTCTGGTTTCAGTGGGTTCACTGTTGTGCGGGCACTTCGGAAGGACAATACGCCTGCTAGGCAGATGAGTCCGCCTGCCAGTAATACCATCAGGGCGAGGCCGACGCGCCATCCGGTGCTAAGCCCTAGCGCGCCGGGCAGAAAGCGGGCGGAAAGCCACATGAGCAAACTGAACAGAATAGCGACCAAGAGCGGCGGTAAGCGTTTCTCCAATGCGTTCATGGCATTACTTCTCCAGCTTGGCGACTTCGCTCTTTACCATCTGACGTAACGGCCCAGGCCCGAACTCATTCAACGGGCGGCCATTAACGAAAAAAGTCGGGGTGCCGCGGATGCCTACTGCCTGCACATCCTGCATATCGCGCTCAATGATGGCATCTACGGCAGGGTTGAGCATATCCGAGCGAGCCTTTTCCAAATCCAGTCCCACCCGTTCGGCAGCAGCCCAGGCTGCCTGCACCTGAGGATCGTCATGCCAGCCGGGCTGGGCTTCTAGTACGGCGTCCAGGACTTGCACATACAGGTCTTGCTCGCGAGCAGCTTCCAACATACGCACGACTTTCTCTGAACCTCGATGGAACAGCACATAGCGCAGTACCAGTCGCACGTTATCCGGGTTCTCGGCGAGGATCTGCTTTACGTATGGATGAAAGGCGCGGCAGGCCTCACATGAAGGATCGAAGAACTCGACAATGGTGACAGGTGCTTGCGCCGGGCCGAGGACTGGCGAGTGAAAGCGAACCAGATTTGCCTTGTTGGGCACAGCCTGCTGGGCGGATGACTGCGTCTGAGCAGACGGCTCGGCGGGAGTCGGCGACGGGGAATACAGGTACGCAGCTGCAGCAAAAGCGATCAGGATCACGACGCTAATGAGCAGAACCAGGGTGCGGCGGTTCATGGGGTGGTTCTCCGACGAATGACAATAAGCAAAATGATGATGAGGACAAAGGCAAACAGCGCAAGTCCAGGCAAGGGTATGCCGCCAAAGATGGTCATACCGGCGCCCGAACAGGACGGTCCTGTAGCAGTGCAAGGCTGGATCGGTTGGGGGATTAAGCCGATGTAGAGCAGTACATGGGCAGATGCCAGCAATGCACCGATGACGGCCAAAGGCAGCGCATAGCGCCAGACCAAAAAGTCCGAGCGGTAGCAGGCAATCGCCAACACTATCGCCAGGGGGAACATGAGCGCGCGTTGGAACCAGCATAATACGCACGGGGCTTGGCCCATGACTTCACCGATAAATAACGCGGAAAGCGACGATACCAGTGCTACCAGCCAGGCCAGAAGCAGCAGTCCCCAGGAAGTGGTAGGAGTCTTATGGTCCATTGTATTTCCTTAATCTACGTGGCCCGCCGCTGCGGTACCGGTCCCCGGTGAGCTGTGTGCGTGTGAGAGCAAGCTCGATTTCCCGTTTCGGGAAGCAGCAGCTCTGTGCCGCCGGATCCTCGGTCGAACGCCGGAAGATTGGAAGCGCAACACGAATTTGACTCGACTTGCGATACGTTGGTGGCACATGTCGCTGTTGGCTGGAGCTGCTGAACGGTAGGGGCATTGGCGCGCCATTCTCTCCAAGCATCACGAAGTATTTGCCAAGCTGAATGCAGAAAGAGCGCCGCCATAGCCAGGCCGACAAGAATGTCCGGCCACTTGCTGCTTGTCACTACGACCAGCCCGGCGGCCGCGATTACGCTGGTGTTGGCCAGCAAATCGTTACGCGAGCAAAGCCAGGTCGAGCGCATGTTCAGGTCATCGGAACGGTGGCGATAGAGCAGTGCAAAACAGTAAGCGTTTGCGAGTAATGCGACTGCGCCTATGACCGCCATCCAGTCGGCTGCCGGTACCTCCTGCCCCACGAGCTTGCGCAGCGCATCAGCCACTACCAGCATCCCGAACAGTAACATCAAGCTGCCCTTGAAAAGCGCTGCGCCTGCACGAGCACGTGCGCTGCGGTGCAGGACAAACAGCGTGAGGGCATAGACGGAGGCATCGCCGAACATATCCAAGGAGTCGCCAAGCAAGGCCGTAGAGTTGGCGATCCAGCCAGCGATGAATTCGACCAAAAACATGGCACCGTTAACGGCAAGAGCAATGTAGAGCACGCGGCTTTGTTTAGCCCGCAGCTGGGCTAGCTCACCGACCTTGCTTTCACAGCAGCTGTCCATGATCTGTACCTCACTCGTTGATCTTGTGGCTAGAATGAGGGTTATAGCGACTATAAGGTCAATAGCATGAACACGACAAAATTCACGGTGGGTCAACTGGCTCGCATCACCGATACCAAAACGGTGACCATTCGGTATTACGAGCGACTCGGCTTGCTGCCCAGGGCCTCGCGCAACGCCTCCGGCTACCGGTTGTACACACCCGAAGAGCGAGATCGTCTGCTTTTCATTCGTCGAAGCCGCGCGCTGGGCTTTAGTCTAGACGACGTCCGCCAGCTCCTAGGCTTCTCCGATCACCGTCAAGAGTCCTGCGCCGCCGTGGATGCCAAAATATCGGAACAGTTGAAGCAGGTTAGGTTGCGAATCAGCGATCTCCAGGTGCTGGAGCAGGAGCTACAACGCTTGCAATCCTGTTGTCACGGAGGTGTGATCGAGGAATGTCGAATTATCGAGTCGCTGAGCCAAGCGCGTTGAAGTCGCAGCGGCGAAGGTCAGCCCCCTTTTCGTACGAAAGTCATGGACGAGTAGCGAGATTCTCTATACGGTAACATTTCATCATTACATGAACTATTGACTGATATGGAAGAAAAAGCCGCTCTGTCAGGTTTTTCTGCGCTGGCTCATCAAGACCGGCTGCGGATAATTCGTATGTTAGTTGTCGCCGGCGCTGATGGAATGCCGGCTGGAGCCATCGCCGCTGCGCTGGATGAGGCAACGCCCTCGCGTATTTCGTTTCACCTCAAGGAACTCGAACACGCCGGGCTAGTGCATGGTCGCCGCGATGGCAAATCGATTATCTACAGCGCCAACTGGCCAGTACTTTCCGATCTTGTCGCCTTCCTGATGCATGACTGTTGCCAAGGTCATTGCGAATATTGTGATCGAGCAATTGCGCTTTTCTCGAAATGTGAGGGTCGGCCTACCGGCCCAATCCGCTGCGGATAGGACTGTCCGATGAAAAAAATCCTCGCATTTGTAGAAAACAACCTTCTGATTCTGGCGGTTGCTGCCGCTGCACTCGGCCTCTTGGTGCCCTCTGTTGGGATCGCGCTTGCAGCCGGCATCGCCCCACTTCTGGCTTTGCTGATGCTGGTCATCAGTCTTACGTTTGATATCCATGCAGTGAAATTGGTTATCCAAAAGCCTAGCCGGCAGCTCTGGGCCCTAGCTCTTGTCTACGGGCCCATGTCGCTCGCGGGATGGCTTACCGGTCGGTTGTTTTTTGGGGCGGGGCCACTTGCGGCTGGTCAGACCCTCGTCGGAACGCTGCCTACCGACGTTTCCGCGCCACTGCTGGTTCTGCTGGCACGAGGCAACGTTGCGCTCGCGGCAGTCCTCAATGCGGTTAACACATTGCTTTCACCATTCATCGTGCCGTTCTTGTTTCTGCTTCTGACCGGAATCGAGCTGCAAGTACCGATCGGGGCAGTGGTCTTGGAGTTGGTGCTTATCGTGGTGGTGCCGACTGTGTTGGGAGTTTATTTACGCACACGTTTCCCGCAAGCAGTCAGTCGTCGCGATGACCTATACCCATCTCTTGGTTCGGCTCTTTACCTGCTTCTTCTCTTGGCGGTGGTTGGTCCGAATGCCGCAACGATTCTGGACTATGGCTGGTTTGCGGTCGTGATTGCGCTAGCCGCCCTCACGCTGAACTTGACCGGCTATGTAGTTGGGTCTTTCGCAAAGGTCTTTGTGGCTGATCGCGAAGAGCTGGTTGCTTATCTGTTCACGGTAAGCAAGAAAGAGTTCAGCATAGCGGCAGCCTTTGTAACGGCCTCTGGCTTGCCTGCAGAGATCGCTGTTCCGGCTGCCTTTTTTGCGGTCATACAGATGATTACGTCGCCTATAGCAGCGAAGATTCTGGCAAAGAAGGGATCTGCCGCTAGGATCGTACCGCACTGAGCTGATAGGGGTTTGGAACCCCCCGCGAATTTACCCAAAGCCATACAGTCGCTGCAGGCCAAACGGAGCTAAAAGCATGGTCAGGTATCTAGCGGCGTAGACGATGCCCTAGGAATTACATAGACGAGGACCAAGCCAGAGCGAATGCCTAAGTACCGTTGCAGCCGCTTCGGTGTCAAAACGTACCGTGAAATAACGCGCAGGACTCTGATCATTCAGTGCAGTCCTGACAGGATTGTAATCTTCCTGCAACGGTTCCCGATATTTAGGCGGAGCTACGATTCAACATGCACCTAAATGTCTCGCTATTGACAAGAAAAAGTATGAATAAAAAAATCAGTTTTACCCTAATTGCAGCATCTGTCATCGTAGCCGCTCATTCACAGACTCTCTCAGCAGAAGAGCTAGTCGCCAGTGGGTTTGTCGATGGAAGCGACCTGTCGGTACTTAACAGAAATTTTTATTTCAACCGAGACGACCGTAACGGTCAGTTTAGCCCGAAAGGGACCGGTTATTCTGAAGCTTGGGCTCACGGGGTGATAGCCAACTTCGAGTCTGGCTTCACCCAAGGAACAGTCGGCTTCGGACTGGATGCCTTCGCGATGCTGGGTCTAAAGCTTGACACCTCTGAAGGGCGAAACGGGGGAAACAGTTCTTTCGACATGCTTCCAGTCAACAGCGACGGTGAAGCAATGGATGAGTACACCAAGCTTGGGGCAGCTGTTAAGCTGAGCGCTTTTGACACCGTAGTCCAAGCAGGAGACGTGTTTCCGACCACACCAGTCGTCCACTATGGTGATTCTCGCCTGCTGCCCGAAAGCTTCCGCGGTGTTACGCTGGTTCATACTCGCCTCGAAAATTTGACAGTCCAAGGCGGCCGACTCACAGGCATGAGCCAGCCTACCAGTAGCAATATGTTGGACGATTTCGAGACCTTCTATGCCGGACCGGTCGACTCTCCCTGGGTGGCATATTTCGGTGGTGATTACTCCCACGACTCCGCTCTGGCACTAAGCTTATACACAAGTCGCTTGAAGGACGCTTGGGATCAAAAGTACATAGGCGTAGCGAGCGAATTGCCTTTATCGGAAAAGTTGTCTTTGTTTGGCGGGTTTAATTACTACAACTCTACTGACCAAGGCAAAGATCTACTCGGCGAGTTTGATACCGACATTTGGAGCGCCAGAATAGGAGTCGCCTCCGGCGCGCATAGCATTTCCCTATCGCATCAACGCAACCATGGTGACAACGATTTCGACTACTTACGGCAGTCAGACTCCATTTTCCTTGATCATTCCTTGCAGTACAGCGACTTCAATTCACCTAAGGAAAGGTCGTGGATGGTTCGTTATGACTTAGATATGAGTGAGTATGGCGTGCCGGGCTTGTCGTTCATGACACGCTACGCTACCGGTCGAGACGCAGATTACTCGAACGCTAACGCGGTCTACATGCGAGAAGACGCCGACGGCAATCCGCTCACGGACCAAAAACGCTGGGAGCGCAACGTCGAGGCCAGATATATCGTACAGACCGGCCAACTACAAGGGTTGTCTTTTAGACTACGCCAGGCTACAACCCGAGCGACGGCGTTCGAGTCTGACCTCGATGAGGTCAGGGTAATTATAGAATATCCGTTCGACGTTATTTAAGCCGATTGCTGAACCCTTCAGAAGGGCGCCCACAAAGGCGCCCTTTAGTGCCCAAAAGTCTTGGATCCGCTGCATTCTCTCGACTGGGATTCCACATCGAGGGTAGCGTGCTTTACTGAAAACACGCTGGCCAACATCTGCTTGATCTCACCCTTGATATCCTCGCTGCGCGTCATGTATTCATCCTTTATGACCACATGCGCTTCTATTGAAATACGATGCTCATCAATGGGCCAGATATGGAGGTGATGGATTCCGCAAACCCCTGGTATCGCTAACGAACGGGAGACGACTGCTTTTGGGTCGATATTGGAAGGCGTAGCGGACATGAGTATCCGGATGGCACCACCAATCTCGGAAAAAGCCTGCCAGAGTATGTAGCCGGCGATCATCAACGTTATCAACGGGTCTATGAAGTACCAGTCGAACAGGATAATCAACGTGCCGGCCACGATAACCCCAACAGACCCCAGCGCGTCGGATACGTTGTGCAAGAACGCAGCACGTATATTCATGCTGGACTTGGATAATTTAAAAGTCAGCAGGGCCGTTATGGCATCAACCACCAAGGCTATAACCGCAATGATTACTACGGTCCATCCTTCAATCGGCTCCGGTTCTATGAATCGAAATATCGCTTCGTACACCAAATACAACCCGATTACAATCAAGGTGGTATAGTTGATGAGCGCGGCGATCAGCTCGGCTCGAACGTATCCAAACGTCCAGTCTTCACTTGCCGGCCGTCTAGCTATTCTTCGAGCGATATAAGCGATCGCCATTGAGATGGCGTCGCTCAGGTTGTGAATGGCATCGGCGACCAGCGAGAGGCTCCCTGACAGGATTCCCCCAACGATTTGCACGACAGTCAAAACGACATTGACGACGACAGCCCACCAAACGCGTTTGTCCCCCGCCTGCTCATTATGTACGTGTTGATGTCCCATCGCGCCTCCATTTCTTCAATCAAATTGCTTCAGGCGATTCCCCGAGGATCGTTAGCTGTTCAGCCAGCGCACGAACGATAACCTGGCGGATTGCCACGCGCGTTTTCAAATCGCCGGCATTATCCTCAACGCCACGTATCACGACACAGTGTCGTCCTCGGAACCGTCCTGTATCCGAATCGCCCGTCGAACATCACTGACGAAGATACGCCCGTCCCCACGCAATCCGGTATGAGCCACCGCTTTTAGCACTTGAATCACCTCGTCCACGTATTGGTCCTGGCAGACGATCTCAATCTTTACGTGATTAACGAGATCTGCCGTGCCATCAATTGGATGACCCACCCTGGGATGGGCCTTGCTACGCCCAAAGCCGCGCACGTCGGAGACGCTCATACCGCTGATACCACTAACCCGATGCAGTGCCAGGGTTACCGCTTCGAGCTTATGGCTCTTTATGTAAGCCTTTATCTCTTGCACGACGTTGTCTCCATTCAACCTTTTTCATGGAGGTCAGCCGGATCATCAGCGAACCATTGGTAAAGAGCGGGAATAACAAGCAGAGTAAGAATTGTAGCTGTCACTAGCCCACCAACCACGACGGTTGCCAGGGGCCGCTGTACTTCGCTTCCGGTACCGCTAGCGAACAGTAGCGGAAACAGCCCGAGCGCCGTAGTCACTGCGGTCATCAGCACCGCCCGCAATCGAGCACATGCTGCGCGAACGCTGGCTTGAGCGACCGAAACGCCATCCCTTACCAGCTCGTTGAGAGAGCTAACCAGCACCAAGCCGTTCTCTAACGCTATGCCAAACAACGCAATGAAGCCGATTGACGCCGGTACCGACAGGCTTTGCCCTGTCAGCCAGAGGCCCACGATTCCGCCGACAAGAGCCAGCGGAATATTCAGCATGATCAGGGCAGCGTTGCGCAGTGAACCAAAGTTTGCATAGAGCATGATGAATACGAGCGTTAGGGTGATTGGCACCACGATCATCAAACGCTTGTTGGCTTGTTGCTGAAGCTCGAACTGCCCTCCCCACTTGAGAAAATAACCTGGCGGTAGGTCGACCTGCTGAGCGATAGCGGCGTCGGCTTCGGCAACAAAGGAACCAATGTCCCGATCACGTACGTTGGTCTGAATGGTGATGAAGCGCTGATTGTTTTCACGGGTGATCTGCCGCGGACCAACCACCTCTTCGATACTTGCCAGCTCCTCCAAAGGGATCCGCTGGCCAGCAGCGTTTTCGAGGATTAGCTGCCGGATCACTTCGGCCTTGTTCCGTGCCTCTTGCTTGAGACGCACATAGATGTCAAAGCGGCGAATACCCTCAAATACCTGCCCGGCTTCGCTGCCACCCACGGCCACGCTCAACGTATCGTGAACATCGCTCACGTTGAGTCCATAACGGGCAATCGCGGCCCGATCCAAAGTGATACGCAACTGCGGTGTACCGCCGATCTGGTCGCGTTGAACATCCTGAGCTCCACGCACTGTGCGCATTACCTGTTCGATCTCTTGCGCCTTTTCGACAAGAATGTCTAGGTCATCGCCAAACAGTTTGGCCGCCAGCTCGGCCTTGGTCCCCGTGAGCAGCTCATCTACTGCCGCAGCGATAGGTTGCGTGAAGTTAAACTTGGCGCCGGGGAAGCTTTCAAACCTCTCGCTCATTGCAGCGTAGAGACCGTCCAGCGTAGTTGCACTTACCCATTGTTCTTGCGGCTTGAGAGAAACGAATATTTCGGCGTTGTTTACTGGATCGGCATGCGCACCCACCTCACCCCGGCCAATACGGGAGACAACCTGCGTTACTTCTGGGAAATCCTCCATCAGTTGTCGCTCGAAAACGGTGATGGTGGTCTCAGCCTTTTCCAGTGAGATCGAAGGCGCCATGGTGGCACGGATCAGCAAATCGCCCTCATTCAGGCGCGGCACGAACTCGGAACCCAAGCGCGGGGCTACAGCGGTGCCCACAGCCAGAACGACCACTGCCAGCAGCAACGCAATCCAGCGACGAGCGACCACGGCCTCAATAAGTGGCTCGTAGCCTTTGAGCAAAAAGCCAACGATATCCTTGCGGGGCCTGTCCTCGCGAATCTTTGGCGCCCTCATCAACAAAGAGGCGGCAACCGGTGCGATCATCAACGCAAATATTAGCGATCCAAACATCGCCACTGCCACTGTATAGGCCAGCGGTTTGAACGTTGCGCCCTCTACGCCCTGCAGAGTGAATAGGGGCAGGAAAACAACAATGATAATGCTGATAGCAAACAGGATAGGCCGTGCGACCGAGTGACATGCGCGCATCACAATATGCAGCCGCGACTCGTCAGGCTGAGCTTCGCGCAACATGCGATCCACGTTTTCCACTACCACAACTGCGCCATCCACCATCATTCCAATAGCGATGGCAAGCCCACCGAGCGACATCAAGTTCGCGGAGATCCCGAAAACTTTCATCGCAATAAACGTGAAGCCAACCGAAAACGGAATGGAGAGCGCTACAACCAGGCTGGGTCTGAGGCCGCCCATAAAGGCCAGCAGCACCAGAGCCACCAGAATTATCCCCTGCAATAGCGCGTTGATCACCGTGGTAACCGCTGCTTTCACCAGGGTGGCCTGGTCGTAATAAGGCTGAACCACCACCCCTGAAGGCAGGTTGGCATTGATTGTAGCCAGCTCTTGCTTGACCGAACTGATCACTTGGGAGGTGTTGCTACCGATCAGCTTGAGCACCATGCCGACAACAACCTCGCCATTGCCGTCCTTGGTGGTGACGCCCCGGCGAATTTCTCCACCAATCTTCAGGTCGCCAAGTTGGTGAAGATAAATGGGGGTCCCATTGATGGTCTTAATGACAATATTGCGCAAGGAATCCAGGTCAGTCGCGAGACCCACCGAGCGCACAATATATTCTTCATCATTCTTGACGATAAACTGAGCGCCGGCATTGGCATTATTGGCTTCAATGCGCTCTTTGATTTCCGGCAGGCTAATGTCGTAACGCAGCAAGGCGCTCGGGTCCACGTTCACCTGAAACTGCTTCACCTCGCCGCCAATTGAAAGAACTTCCGTAACACCTTTGACGGTCTGTAGATTGAACTTGACGATCCAGTCCTGAATTTCGCGTAGCTCGGTGGTACTGTATCGACCGCTGGTGTCTTCGAGCACGTAGAACAGGATCTGTCCCAATCCTGTCGTTATTGGCCCCATAACGGGGTCTCCGAAGCCACGAGGAATGGACTCACTCGCATTCTGTAGTCTTTCGCCCACCAATTGCCGAGCGAAATAGATGTCCGTTCCCTCCTCAAAATAAATGTTGACCACTGACAGACCGAAATTTGAAATTGAGCGCACATGGTCAAGCTTCGGCAGTCCATTCATCGCGCTTTCAATCGGGTAGGTGACGTATTTCTCAACTTCCTCTGGTGCCAGTCCCTCGGTTTCCACGAACACCTGGACCAAAGCCGGCGATATGTCGGGGTAGGCGTCGACCGGAAGGGTGCGGTAGGCGAAGTAGCCGCCAATTAGCGTAGCCAGCGCTAACACGATGATCAATAGCCGGTTGCCCAGCGCAAAACGGATGATGCTTTGCATACGGCTCCCCTGGGCTAGTGGTTGTGACCGGAATCGAATTCATTCTTTTGCAGTTGTGCCTTGAGCACAAAACCGCCCTTCACTACGTACGTCTGTCCGGAAACCAGTCCGCTTAAAACTTCCGCCATCCGCCCATCACTGCGACCGAGTTCGACGGGCCGAGGCTCCCATCGCTCGCCTTCTTGTACGAAAATGGTTGGCTGACCTTCCAGGTCGATGATTGCACTCTCCGGGACGGCAACATCTACCGCGTGCTCGCCAATGGCGATGTCGCTTTGAATGAACATGCCAGGTTTCCAAGCGAGGCGCTCATTGGGCAGGAAAACCCGAGCGAGACCTGTGCGCGTACGTTCGTCGACCGACGGAGCCACATAGTCTATGCGGGCCTCGACCGGCTCCGGGCCATAGCTGGTACTCAGCCGCACCGGCTGGCCAACCTGCACTAAAGGCACCTGCCGAGGGTAGAGCGCGATATCAGCCCAGAGCGTCGACATGTCTGCGACTACAAAAGCGGTGTCGCTTGGAGACAGATGCTCTCCCAATGTAACGTCTCGATTGATTACTATCCCGTCGATCAGCGACTGGAGGTTGAATCGAGCAAGCGTTTCGGAGCTCTCCGCCACGGCAAGGGTTTGACCAGCGTTAACTTTGTCACCTGTTTTTACCCGAACCTCCACGATCTTCGCATCGAAACGTGGGCTGATATGCGCAACGGCTTCCTTGTTCAGCTGAACCTCCCCTGGCAATGACACTTGCTGTCGAATGACACCCGCATCCGCTACAGCTATTTCGCCGCCAAACTCACGTAGCAGACCTACACTCAGGGTCAGATCGGCTTCTTCGCCGTCTTCATGTCCTTCTTCAGCGTGACCGTCATGTTCTGTCTCTTCTTCCTGAGAATGGTCAACCCCTGCTGCACCATGTGCGTGGTCAAGATGCTCGGTTTCAGCGCTCTGTTCTTCAGTCCGATGTTCATGTGAAGCGCCTTCCTCTACGTGAGCGGCTTCGTTCTGCATTGTTGCACCGGCCGCCGCATGGGCAGGCAGCGCAGCAAGGAGCAAGCTTCCAGCTAGAAGCAAGTGTTTGTTCATGGTGATTCTCCCTGTCTCATTTGCTCGGCATCTTCAGCTAGGTAGGGCAGACGGTATCTGGCGGACACGCCGACGGTATCTCCCGCATCGGTGTGTCCGCTGCGCGTCAGAGGCTGGCCGGTCAAGGACTCAAGCGTGATGAGGATTTGGTGAAAGCCGGTGGCAGCCACAACCGCATCGTTCTCGATCGCCAGAACTTGCTGTCGGGCTTGCACGAGTTCCAGATAGGAAAAACGTCCGACTTCGTACCCTTTTTGGATTAGCTCGAACGTCTCTCGTGCTTCGGGCAGCATTTCATCAAGCAGTACCGTGACTTGATGACGACTCTGTTCCAGTTGAGCATATGCGCTGTGCAGCTCCGCGAAGATTTTTACCCGCGTCGCTTGCTCTTCCAAGTCGAGCCTCGCAAGGTCCTCGCGGGCGGCCTGGATGTTTCCACGATTCTTGTCATTCACCCCGATTGGCATGGAGAACTGCAGTACCATCCCTATATCGTTGGTTTCCCGCGCGTGTTTGAATCCGGCGCCCAACTCGACATCTTGCCGGCCACTTGCGACGGCGAGGTCCAGCTGGGCCTGCCGTAACCTGCTCTGACTGAGAAATCGTTGTAGCTGCGGCGCCTGATCGAGCTGCGCACGAACGCTCGTGAAATCAGGTATTTTTGTCAGGGAAAACAATTCGGCACTCACGACCGAATAGTCTGGCTCGCCCCCGCCCCATAAGCTTGCCAGACGACGCTTGGCATTGGCCAACCGTACCTCAAGGTTGCTAACTTCTAGCGCAGCCCGCATCGCATCGGTCCGTGCGCGACCAAGCTCGGCCCTGCTTGCGCTACCGGCCTCGAAACGTCTCTTGGCAACAGCTTGAGCTGACAAAGTCCATTCAATGGCCTGCTTTGAAAAATCAAGCAATCGCTGCGCTTGCGCAACCTCCAGATAGCGACTGGCAGCGGCGGCCAGAACATCAAGCCGAGCCAGCTCGTAGTCTCGCTCGACTAACTGGCGCTGCCAGCTACTAACGTCTTGACGCAAGCTGCGCTTATTACCCATCTCGATGACCTGGCTCAAAGCCAGTGTGGTTTCCACTGCTTCGATGCCAGACATTGCACCGCTGCCAAAAACATTTTCCACCTCAACCGACACAACCGGATTGGGTCGAACGCCTGCCTGTAATGTTCTTGCTTCGGCGGCCCGGATCTCATAGGGATAAGCTGCCAGTTCCGGGCTGGACTGCAAGACACGGGCGAGCGTCTCGGAGAAAGTCAAAATCACCATTTCCTTATCGGTTGCCCAACCAGGACCAGACCAACCGAACAAAACGCCGACGGCTAAAAGAAAACCGGCACGGTACGGCCATCGGGCCAGACGCAGGCGCGTGCAGATAAGAGCGCGCATAAGCCACCTCAAGTTAAGTTGAACCATAATTTGAATGTCGTAGGACCAGCTTCGCTAGACTCAGCAGTAACGCAGCCTTGATGGCTTTTCATGATTAAGCGAACGATGGAAAGACCTAAACCTGTCCCCCCTTCGTCACGCGAGCGCCCTCTGTCGACCCGGTAGAATCGCTTGAACACTGCATCCAAATGCTCTTCGGGTATACCAGGCCCAATGTTCGTGACCGACACCACGATCGACCGGCCTTCGCTTGATATGCTTATTGGTATATTGGTACATGGCGACGCATGTCTAATGGCATTTGAGAGCAGGTTGGAAATGGCTCTCTGAACCATCAGTTTATTGCCCAAAATAACGCCTTCTCCCTGAACGGTTAGCATAATGTCCTTATCTTCTGCCATTACGCTAAAGAGATTAACGACATGCTGCGCTTCATGAGCAAGATGAATTTCTTCGGAGAGATCAGCTGTTTCGACTTGGAGCGTTTGCGCCAGATAGAGCATGTCGGAGACGATACGGGTTATCCGTTCAAGCTCTTCCACGCACGATTCGAGAGTTTCCTTATACTGTACAGACGTTCTTTCACGTGAAAGGGCTACCTGTGCTTTGCCCATTAGATTGGTAATCGGCGATCGCAACTCGTGTGCTAGGTCGTCGGAAAATTCGGACAACTGCTGCACTCCGCTTTCGAGTCTATCGAGCATGACGTTGATACTCGAAGCCAGCTCTACAAGCTCTCTGGGAAGCCCGGTTGGTGATATACGGTTTTTCAAATCATGGGTGTGGACAATTTCGGCAAGCTTTTTGAACCTGTCTAGCGGAGCCAAACCACGTCGCGCGATCCAACCTGCCCCTAAGCCAATAATCATAAGAAAGATCGGCAGAATCAGCAGCGTAGAGTCACGAAATGCATCGAGCAGTTCGGCGTCGTCAGATCGGTTTCTCAATAGAACCAGAGTCACTTCCTCACCGGTTTCGCCGACCTCAAGAGTGGCAGATCGGACCTGCACACTGATTCCCGCATCTTGCAGCCGATCCTGATAAGTCGCCAGATTATGGGAGCAAGCACCATTGCCTATGACCTGGAGAGGAATAGTTCCAATACTGAAAACAAGTTGCCCTGGATCGCTCGCGTTGCAAGCGAGCAATCCGAGATCTGGATGACCAGTCACCAAGTCAGCCAAAGCATGCGACTCCAGGCTCGAAAGAGATGAAGGTGTAGAATCTCCTATGGCATGTACTAGCTGATCGAGCTTTTGCTTAAGCCTGGCGTCGGCCAAATTTTCCAGTTGACCGTGTAGCATTATCCAGGACTGGCTGAACATAAGAATGACCAAAACTGATCCTAAGAGGCTTATTGACAAGCCAATCCTCAATGACAAGCTCAGCGGTTTGGTCATCCTCGATCCTCAAGAACATACCCAACCCCACGCAATGTATGAATGAGCTTTTTCTCAAAGGGTTCGTCTATTTTTGCACGTAGCCGTCGGATGGAAACGTCAACGACATTTGTGTCGCAATCAAAATTTATATCCCAAACTAGCGAAATTATTTGCGTGCGAGTCATCACTACACCAACGTTTCTCATCAAAAGTTGTAAGAGGGAAAACTCTTTTGTGGTCAAGTCGATGCGGTTCCCAGCCCTATAAACGCAGTGCCTTGCGGAATCGATCTCCAGATCGGCAATCTTTAGAGCCTCGGTTTCTGTAATCTTTTCACTTCGTCTTAGCACGGATCTTATCCTGGCCACGAGCTCTGGAAACTCGAAGGGTTTAACCAAGTAGTCATCTGCCCCGAGATCTAAGCCTTTGACCTTGTTGGATAACCGACCGCTTGCCGTCAACATGATTACTCGCGTATCACTGCCTAGCCGGATTTCTTGCAAGATAGACCATCCGTCCTTTTCGGGCAGATTGACGTCCAGCAATACCAGCGCATATTGATGGTTTCGGAATAGATGTATGCCATCCACCCCAGTCAACGCGTAGTCAACTGTGTATCCGCACTCACTGAGACCCTGCTGCAAATACTCAGCAGTCTTAATCTCGTCCTCTATGATCAGCACTCGCATCGCTGTTCCCGTGTGTCATGCAATCTTGAAGAAAGTGATACGCAGCATCAAAAAAAGGGCGCCGTCAGGCGCCCAGAACATCTCTTGTTGAAGGAGTACAGTTGCTTCAAGAGATGAAACCGCGCATCAGCTGTCTTTGTCGTCGTTCTTTTCCGCTTTCTTCGTTTTCTTTAAGAACAGCTCGTCATTATTCATGATACGTTTCCTACGTTGCCCAGCTTTGTCCACAGATTCATTGGTATCGGTAACTGTGTCGCGGTCGGCCAGCATAGTTCTCAGCCTCAGGCTTCCGTCTTCGGCCTGAACTGTAGAGCTAATCCCAATCAAGGCAAGTGCCATACTGGATGCAATCATCATTCGTTTAAAGTTCATGGTGTCCTCGACGCGGCACGGTTGGAATTGGCTTGATTATCCTGATCCAGCCTGACAAGAGAGTTAACCGAGAATGACAATCTTGTCATGTTGCGTTATTAGAGGCACGTTCCGGTTCCGTTTTAACATATTCACCCGGATTGCCGAGGGTAGGACCGCTTGAGGGGTAGGGAGGCTGGCAAACCTAGCACGTTTTGAGCCGCTGGTCACCGGGGTGAGCAAAACATAAGGTGATTCGCGCGCTCTATATGGGCGGTTGTAGTGGTCAACTGATTCCGGACAGTGGATTAAGTTTTTCTTCGGTTCTGGCAAGTGCCAGGCCACCGTTGTAGCTATGGGGCCTCAGCCAGTTGTAGCGCGGCATCAAGTAATAGCTGATGTCCCGCTGTGCTTCGCTCACGTGGTGTAGCCAGTGGCTGGAACCCACTCTGACTTTAGGCTTCTGAGCAGGCGCTCCATCGGCGCGTTGTCCCAGCAGCTGCCCCGCCGGCTCATGCTTTGACTCGTGCGCTAGCGCCACAGCCGCTGTCTAAATTTCCGGCTGGCATATTGACTCCCTTGGTCCGAATGGAACATCACGTTCTGCGGTCGTCCTCGTTGCTCATAAGCCATGTCCAATGCTTTTACGACTAGCTCTGCGTCGGGTCGGGTCGGCTCGATAGTGCCCACGCAATCTCGCGACGACTGAACAGATCCAGAACGACGGCAAGATAACACCAACGTCCTTGAGCCCAGACATAGGTAACGTCTCCGCACCAGACCTGGTTAGGCGCTGGCACCGCAAAGTCTCTGTTCAGGTGATTCGGTGTGTCCAGCCGCTCGACGGTGGCTGATTTGTATGCGTGTCGTCCCGGCTGCTTGGATACCAACCCCAAGCTGCGCATGACGCGCCGGACCTTGAAACGACCGATTCGATAGCCATCTTCGCGCATCAAACCTGCAATGGTTCTGCTACCGGCGGAACTTCGGCTCTCGATAACAGCTGATTTATCTTGCTCCGCAGCTCTACCTTCTCAGGGTCAAAATGCGTCCGGCGATGCCGGGCATCGTAGTAACTGAATCGGGAGATGCCAAACACTTCACAGACCAATTCAACAGGCTCGCGCTCACTTAACCGGTCTATCAGCGCGGATGATCGAACTCCTCCGCTATTAGGAAGCGTTAGCACTTTTTTAGTATCGCTGTCTCCCGTTCGAGCCGGTTGATTCGGGCTTCGAGCTGCTGAATCTTCTGCTGTTCCGGGGTCAGCGTTATGCTCTTGGGCGTACCACCATCCGATTCGTAACTGGTCGACCCAACGTCGTAACGCCGTTTCACCAACCCCTGCGACCTGCTTGCCCCAACGACCGGGTAACTTTGGTCTAGAACGAGCAACGCTGCATCATGCTTGAACTGGTGGAAAACGTACGACGTTGTCTCGTCATGGAGCACCTCAGCTAGGCGGTAAAACTACCACCCGTTTCGGGGTCCGGGATTAGCGGACCACTACAGAGGCATCGAACAAGAGTTTCACTTGATTACCGGCGCATTGCAAAATCAGACTAAACCCTTTATGTCAAAGTAAGAGGCGATGCAGTTCGCCCCAAACAATCTCACGGGACTCATCAGTCGAGCTGATCTTGTCTTGCAACATTGAGAGCAGTCGTCTCGCAATGATACTAACGCAGTCGTTCACAGTAGCCAAATGACCCCCCAAACCTAAACAATATTAGATTGAAACCGCGGCTGCAATGTGCGGATGCGGCTCGTAGCCTTCCAACTCGAAGTCATCGAACGAGTAGTCGTAGATGCTGTCAGGTTTACGCATGATCTTCAACTTTGGCAGCGGCCTAGGATCCCGGGTGAGAAGGAGCTTAGCCTGCTCAAGGTGATTCAGGTAGATATGCGCATCGCTCATGGTTATGATGATCTCACCCACCCCTAAGTCGCATTGTTGAGCTAGCATGTGGGTCAGGGTCGCCAGGGAAGCGCAGTTATAAGGCCAACCCAAGAAAAGATCTGAGGACCGGATCAACAGGTGAGCCGACAGCTTGTTGTTGGCAACGTAAAACTGGTACAGAAGGTGGCACGGAGGCAGCGCCATCTTACCGTTATTTACGTTCTCTTGGGCGCTTACTTTCTCATCAGGCAGGTATTCGACATTCCAACCATGAAACAAGATTCTTCGGCTATTCGGATTGTTCTTGAGGGTATCGACGACGTAGTCAATCTGATTGATCGTCTCCCCATCCCTAGTCGGCCAAGCAGTCCACTGCTTGCCATAAATGGGACCCAGATCGCCGTTCTCGGTCGCCCACTCATCCCAAATGCTAACGCCATTCTCTTTCAGCCATTTCGTGTTGGTGTCGCCCTTCAGGAACCAGAGCAGCTCGTTGACGATCCCTTTGAAGTGCACCTTCTTAGTAGTCAGGAGGGGGAAGCCGTCTTCTAAATCATGCCGGAACTGCCGGCCAAAAACGCTCACTGTGCCAGTACCGGTACGGTCGTTCTTCTGAACGCCGTTGTGTAGCACGTCCAATAGCAGATCTTGATAAGCCTTCATGCAGAGCCCTCGGGACGCTCAGATTCTAGAAGCGAGATGACTCCACGGAGGTTCTCAATTTCGCGCCTCAACTTACTGATCTCAAGCTGCCCATTTTCGGAAAGCTGAAGATAATGATCGCGGGAGTCACGTAGTTTTTTAAGTCGGATTTCAAGCGCATGAGCGGCCTCTTCTGACTCATTGCACTTGTTAAACCAGTATACCACTTCAATCCGGCTCATTTCTAGCTTATCCGTCAGAACACTTACCGGATCTTGTCGCTTTCCTTTCTTAAGCTTGCGGCTTAATTCTTCAAGTTTCCGCTGCTCCTTTATTGCCTCAAGCCTTTGGATAGGCCATTGCCTAAGTCGAATGGTATTCCTATGAATCCCTGCGATTCGACTCAGTTCGCTGATGGTTGGCTTAATATTGTAATCGGAAGCAATGGTACTTAGCGCCTTCGATAAAGCTTCTGTATTTTTATCGAAGTCTTCCTGGTTTCGGCTATCGAATGCCTGTTGTTTCATGGATCAATTCCTTCGCCCAGATACCTGAGCACGCCTTCAGCCTCCTTCATCACCTCTTCGATCTGTTCGTAGCGATCCGCATAATCGGGATCGCAGAGCAAACCCTGATTTTGCGTATAGATCTCGCGCCATTTCGGCGCATGCGCTTTAGTAATAACGGAGTTAGAGCAGCGGTTAGGGTTGCAGCGAAGACCACCGATGCACGGCAAAGAATCATCAAACTCCTCCGATTTCCCGCCGTAACAAAAGCCCGCCCCCACATTCACTATGGCGAGATGCTGATTAGCCATGGCTGCAAACGTCTCCTCCTTCGAGTATCCTGCTGCCATATAACCTTTGAATGCGCTGCCGATGCGAGCCTTGTGCTCAGGTCCGTTAACACCTGCATAGCTACCATCGGGATCGAAATAATCTTTGATAGCCTCAACCTCAGCTTCCTTGCGGAGCGGGTTATTAGCATGACGCCCGCCCTTTGAAATCATGTCACCGATATTGCCGTAACCTAATGTTACTTTACTGAACCCCTTCTTACCATAATCAGAGACTATTTCTCCGAAGTGCTTGAGCTGATGTGAAATAAATGGCAGCCCAAGGTCTATTCTGTACATCTGATACGCAAGCGTGTGTCTCAAAACATAGGGGTTGAAGTTGAGATTTTCATATTGCTCTTGAGAAAGACCTGCGGCTAAAAACGCATCAAGCTGGTATTTCATGCCGTTCGATTCCAATGCCAAGCAACTAGCTCCAGGAGCGACTGTGAAAACGCTGGAAAACAAATACGGGCTCTGCTTGTAGCGCGCCATCACACGAGCTACTTCAACGGCATCACGGACTATCGGAATAGCGATCCATCTGTCATCAAAAAGCTTGCGTTCATCCTGCTGATGCTTCAGAACGCGGGATTCTAACAACCAGTATTTTCCATCCTGAACGAGGCAGCTTTCGACAAGCAACTCCGAAAGCTCTGAAGGACGCATCCCTGTGTACTGCCCGACAATATAGCAGCAAGCGTAGTTGATCAAATTTAGGTATTGCCGTAGGCCGTCATGGATCAAGCCTCCCGCTAGCTCTTGGACCGCACTTCTTGAGACATACCCTCCCGTCGTCCTCACGTCGACAGCAACGTCACCAAGAATATCTACAACCTGCGAAAAACTGTAACCTTTGGCCCCAAGACGCATGACCGTGTAGAGAGCCATCAGCTTCGAACTAATCCCAAATTCGTCGCTTCTCCTAAATTGTTTCACATTTCGACGCTTCAGTGCGCCGACATCTTGCACGGGCAAGCCCAGAGCATCCAGAAAATCGACTATCAATAAGGATGCATAACTCGACAACTTCTCAAAAACGTCATTAGGAAGGTGATTTTTCGAGATTGCAAACTGATCTTTTATTGAAATACTCTCTTCGTCTGCTGAGGACCAAGGCAATGTATCGACTCGCACGTAGCTTAGCGCCTCACCGAAAATATACGCTTTTAGCAGCGACGACCTCAAAACCGAAAAGAATCTTGATATCCCGTCACTATACTTGTAGCGGAAGCTCTCCGCTGCCTGCATGTAGTTATCCGCACTAAAATTAGCCAAGCCAAAGCATTTTGATGAGATATAATCTTTTCCTAGCTCTTCCGCTGCCAGGGCATAGAGATGGTCAACAAATCTTAATCCACATTCGAAAATTGCGACCGCCGTATTGTACTTAACAGTTTTCCTTCCGCCAGGGCTGTCACCTGTCACCGCAGCAGGCGCGAGAAGATATAAATAAAGGGCTACCTTGATCTCTAAGATTGCCGTAGCATTTAGGTTTTTATATTTTGAGAAGGCAATGACGAGCTTCGCGCCTTTTACGTTTCGCGCTGCGTGGGGAGCATCTGCATTAAAATCCCAGATCGCGTCCCCGAATTTGGAGAGCCTCGACACAGGCATAGCTAGGAGGGACTGGTAATACACCCAAGCCTCCATGGATATAGATGCTGAATCGTCGTTAGCCGCCACGCGCTTGATTGCCATTTCAACGACAGGGAGAAATTCATCTCGCCACGCGCGAAACTCGCTTAGTTGTTTTATGTATTCTTCACTCACAGACCAACGCCCTCGATGACGATGTTAGTGTCAACGTATTCAGATAGGCGCCCAGCCTCGTTGAGTTCTTCTTCGGAGAAATCTGAACGT
>Ga0194137_10000418_pt1 | contig 28819 bp, 33 predicted proteins | sample TARM_MetaG_T3_14_FD_134025 | JGI IMG/M metagenome (GOLD analysis project Ga0194137, IMG submission 134025) | Freshwater microbial communities from Pennsylvania, USA, analyzing microbe dynamics in response to fracking - TARM_MetaG_T3_14 (version 2) | ecosystem: Environmental > Aquatic >... | reverse complement strand
CTTGTCAAGGGTTTTATTGAAAATTTTCGTGAAAATTTACATAAAAAAAAAGCAGGGCATATAATACATGCTCTGCTCTTTCATAGTATTCGGCATTTTTTCTTAACTTAATGACATTGGGTCCGACCCCCTGGTACATTTTTTATGGGGAATTTTATGCGGACAATCCAGCCCGAGGACCCTTACTCGAGGATCCGATAAGGTTTTCTTCCCTGCAACTTAATTGGAAGCGCTTCAGGTACTTGAATCCAGAGAATGGTCCCTGAATTGATCGAGGGCACTTCACGGGCAAAGGTACGGTTGGTGATAGCCGCATCAAACTGAAAGGCCTGTAGAAGGGGCGAAAGGGAATATAACTGGACCTCGGATCGCTGAACTTCCACACTCAGCTGCCGGTTACCCGTGGACCAACTCTCCAGTGGCCAGTGCCAAGGTTCAAGCTGCTCGGTGATTTCAACACCCCTGATGAAGGATCTTTGTTGAAATTGGGTGATGACCACGGAGTTCACGGCATCGGTTTTTTCCACAATCAGATGATTTTCGGGATCCAGGTTTGACCATTCATCGGCGTGGTGCGCCATAGTTAAAATGACAAAAGGGTTCTCTTTGGAGAAATTTTCCGGATCAACGGATAGTTCCTCTTCGTGAAGCGTTGCTAAATCCGTATCCTTTTTCAAATCCTCCAGGCTATAATCCCGATAATTTTCAAGGATGGTATTGTAATAATTCGGCGGGATATGAGTGCTCCCGTCGCCTTCATGGCCGGCGTCTTCGGTAAGGATCGCCAGGAAAGGAGAGAGAAGAAGGATTACCAGATACATTCCCATCAGCCGGATGGAGAGTTTGGTGGAGGTCTTTTTTACGATTGCGTAAGTAAAAATTCCTACGACTATCAGGAATAAAGGAAAAGCAAAAGGTAAGATTGCAGACATTAGTTTTTCACCTCCAGATTTCGAATACCAAGCCAGCTGAGATAATAAAGGATCCCGATGCTTCCGAGAACTTTGAGCAGCCAGACGGGAACATTCCCTTCCTGATAATAGAAACTCATTAATTCTTCCGATCCGATGGAAAAGCCGGGACCCATAAACCGGACGCCTAAGACGCTCCAGGCGATCAGCAGTATAATGATAACGATCCCCCCGATCACAAAGAAGGATTGATACCGAATCCGGAGGATACCGAGGAAATAGGCGCCGGCTCCGATAAGCAGGGCATAGAAAGTCGTTGTGATAAATAAAGACAGATAATGGATAAAGCTCATGGCTTGATAAGCAGCGGAAGGTGTGAAGGGACCGAGACTTAAATTTGCCAAAAGTTGTAGCATGGGACCTGAGAAGACCATGGTAATTCCAGCAATCAGGGCATAAACCTCCAATACTGCGATATCGGAAAAATAGGCGGTGAAATTATTGGAGACCATATAATACTCCCGTTTTTTATTGCCCGACAGGGAAAAAGCCTGAATAAGGATCCAAATCAAAGTCATGGTAAAGAGTGGAATCGGGTTGATATTTCGGATAAAAAGATAATAAAAATCATTTCCGCTTCCTATCGTGTTTGCACTGAAGGAAAATAAATAGCCCAGGACCTGCAGAGCGAGGAGCTGCGTAAAGGAAAAGGCATTATGATAAAGTTTGTCTTTGAACTGACGATAAGCCACGCTCATTTTCGATTTCTTATGAATGGTAGTGTCCATCAATACTGCCTCCTTTTATTGTTTAACTCGCTGAGGGCCGGGACCCTGATAGTAAAATTCCAGATCCTTCGGTACCTGAATCCATTGAACGGTACTGTAGGAAGGGAAAGTAAAGTCGTAAGCATCTAAAGGGGAGACAGAATACCCCGGTTCAAAATGAAAGGACAGATAGGGCGGGGTGTGTAGATAAAGATCGACATTCATTTGTTGGATACTTGCTCTTAGCTCTTCATTACTTAGCGTCCAATTCCATGGTACAAACATCGTACTAATATCCACATGGTCCACAAAAACCCGTTGGGTGAACTGGGTTACAATGATGGAATCCACTTTGTCCGTGGGCTCTACGACCATGTAGTGCCCATATTCCTGCCCCCGATCCCTTGAGGTGATCACCATAGGATTTTCCTTGGAATAATCATTAATATCCACAGGGATCTCTGAAGTTCCTACAAGATGAAGTTTGGGATCCTCCCTTAATGTCTCAAGGTTTTGATTTTGATAATTTTCGAGGACATCCTGATAATAAAATCGCGGAACCTTTCCCGATTCTTCTGTGGAGCTAATTCCTTCCACGGTAAATTCAGCGATCAGAGGGGATAAAACCAGTAGCACTACATAGACGGCCATAATACGGACAGACAGTTTTTTTGATATCCGGCGACCAACGAACTTCAAGATTCCCGCACTTAGCAATAGAATAAAAAGCAAGAAGATCAGTAGAGAAGTAGCATACATTATTTATTCACCTCCAGATTTTTAATGCCGGCATAACTTAACAGATAAAGTACCGCAATGGTTACGAGTACTTTAATCAGCCACATAATAAAACTTGTTTCATAAAGATAAAAGGCAAAAAGAGTGTTGATACTGAAAGAAAAGGCAGACCCGAAAAATCGAACGCCCAGGATCGCTCCCAGAAGCAGTAGGGTCATCGCAACAAAGGTTCCAAGAACGAAGAAAGCCCGAAACCGTACTCGAAGAATCCCCACCAGATAAGCCGCTGATCCGAAAATTAGAAAATACAGGGTACCTGTGAAAAAGAGACTGAGATAATTCATGATCCCAAGGGAGGCATAGGAAGAATGTAAGGTAACGGTATCGAAGAACAGGCTACTGAAAACCTGTAATAAGGAACCGGAAAACATGGTAAGCAGCCCTGCGATTACGGCATAAATCTCCAGTAAGGCGATATCGGAAAAATAGGCGGTAAAATTATTGGATACCGCATAATACTGCCGACTTTTCTCATGGGCTAAGGTAAAGCCTTGAATAATCATCCAAAAAATAGTCATCACATATAAAGCATTGGGACTCATATATTTAAAAGTGAAATTGAAGAATTCTCCGCCGCCGCTACTCATACTGTAATTATAAGCAAAGAAATAACCAAGCATCTGTAAGAGAATAAGATGCATAAAAGCATTCACATTATGATAGAATTTATCTTTAATCTGTTCAAGGGCAATCGCTACCTGAGTTTGCTTATGAATGATAGAGTTCATCAATGCCGCCTCCTTTTCGTCGGGTAAGATAGACAAAGCTGTCCTCCGGACTGATTTCCTGAATAGTAAGGGACGCTCTTAACTCTTCGGCGATTTTGGAATGATCAAATTCACTTTTTTCCACCACAATTCTTCGGAGACCTTCGCCGATGTCTTTGGTTTCATAGACGGCAAACTGATCTTCCAGGGAACGAACCAGGGAAGGTGCTCCCTGTATTGCGATCAACAGGGTCTCAAATTCCTCTAAAGCGCCGTGCTTTAAGACCTTCCCTTCATGAATGAAAAGGATGTTTTCAAGGATCCGTTCCATCTCACCAAGATAATGACTGGAAATCAGGATCATTCGAGGGACCTGGATAAAATCTTTTAAAATGATATCGTAAAGATCCTTCCGCACTCCGGGATCCATGCCGCTGGTTGGCTCGTCTAGAAGCGTAATCGGTGCTCTTGCGGAAAGGGCAAGGATCAGGCGAAACGTGCTGGCCATCCCTTTGGAAAGTTCATCATATTTTAATGCTCCCGATAAATTGAAATAGCGTAGTAACCCCTTCGCCAGTTTCATATCGTAGTTTAAATAGAATCGACTATAGGTATCCATCAGTTCCTGTAAATTCCCACTTTGATAAAAATTCATGCCTTCCTCGATAAGGATCACATTTTGGGCTACCGTAATGTTTTGAAAGGCCGGCTCCTCCAGCACGTAGACTTCCCCATTTGTGGGTTTTAAAAAGCCGGCTATGGATTTAAACAGGGTGGTTTTTCCAGCGCCGTTGACTCCGATTACCCCTGTGATGCCAGGCTCGCTTATCTCAAAACTGCAACCGTCCAGGGCTCGGGTACCGGTAAAATATTTTGTAAGCTCTTTGCATCGAATCATTGTTGATCTTCCCCCTTATTTGTGTTGTTTTGCAGCTTATTCCGCAGCGTTTTTTGCATATTTATTTGCATCTCATTTTTTAGTAAGTTGATAAGTTCCTCTTCCGAGACATCCAGCAGGATTGCTTCCTCCACCAGATCGCGGATCTGCTCGGTCAGTACTTCATTTTTATGTTCCTTTTTTAGAATCCTTAGCGCATCGGCGGATATGAACATTCCAAGACCCCGTTTTTTATAGACAATCCCTTTTTCCACCAATAGATTTAAGCCCTTTAAGGCAGTGGCCGGGTTGATGCTGAATATTTCCGAGAGTTTATACTGGGAATAAATTTTTTCTTCCGGCTTTACCCGTCCGGACAGAATTTCATTTTCCAACCATTCACCGATCTGGATATAGATCGGTTCCGAGCCTTCCAACAGCTTCACAATTCATCGTCCCCCTTTCGTGAGAACTACTAAGTTAGTGTTGTAACTTAGTATATCTCTATGAAAGGAGTTTTGTCAAGAGAAATAGATAAATTTCGAGAAATACAGAGTGGAGGAAAAATGCTCCGTCTCTCTGTCAGCTCTTTTCTGCCTCATACATTTTGCAAAAAATATTAACATTGTTAATTTTTGCAATTCAGGGGTATAATTAGTATAGACTGTATGTGAGTCTATTGGAGGGAAAATATGAAAAATCAATCAATAAAGGGATTGAAAAATCCTAATAAACCTAAAGGAATTTTAGTAGCCATCGGAGGAAATGAAGATAAAAGAGATGAACTGCAAATTTTATCCAAGGTATTATCACTGGCAAGGGCAGAAACGAAAAAGATCGAAATCATTACAACTGCCAGCTTGCATCCTAAGGAGGTTTGCAGGGAATACTACCAGGCTTTTTCAAAGGATCCGAATCATACTGTGGGATTAATGCATATATCTACTCGGAAACAGGCCTCAGATGTCCACCTGCTCAAACGAATTACGGCAGCGGACATCGTTTTTTTTACGGGAGGAGATCAACTGAGAATTACCAGTGTGTTGGGAGGATCTGTAATCGAGAAGGAGATTCTAAGAAAATATCAGGAGGACTATTCTGTTATAGCAGGATCCAGCGCCGGTGCCAGTGTTATGTCGAAAACCATGATTGTGGGCGGCGACAGCCGGGAGGCTCTTCGAAAAGGAACCATTGGAGTTTCTACGGGCATGGGACTGATCGATAACGTCATTATTGATACCCATTTTGTAGAACGGGGGCGATTCAGCAGATTAATGGAGATCGTCAGTATGAATCCTAACAATATGGGGATCGGGCTGGGGGAAGATGCAGGAATAATTGTGGAAGACGGATCTATCCTACGGGCTATTGGAAGCGGTATAACAGTTATTCTTGACGGATCTCATTTAAATTATACCAATGTGGCAAATATCGATTCCGATGATGCCATTGCGATCGAAAATTTGTTAATCCACACCATGGTTCACGGATACGGTTATGATTTATCGAAGAAAAAATATCTTAAGCCTGAGGATCTGATAAAAATGGATCAGGAAAAAAGTGAGGGAGTAGAAAATGAAAATAAATGATATGAGAGCCCTTCGGGGACCGAATTATTACAGTCGCCATCCGGTGATTTTTATGCAATTGGATCTTTTGGAACTGGAGGATAAGCCTACGGATAAGGTTAAACGTTTTAAAGATCAATTATACAGTATGATGCCTAGTATGTACCAGCATAAGTGCTCAATCGGAACCGTGGGAGGTTTTTTTGAACGACTGGACCGTGGAACTTGGGCAGGGCATGTAGTAGAACACGTCGCGTTGGAACTACAGTGTCTTTCAGGGTACGAAGTGGCTTTTGGCAAAACCTTCGGTACGGAAGAAACCGGGGTTTATAATCTGGTATTTCGATATCTGGATGAAAACGTAGGACTCAGAGCAGGTAAAATGGCAGTCAACATTGTTGAAAAATTATTTGAAGGCAAAACCACCGATGTTACTCCATTAATTATAGAATTAAAAAATATTGGAGAGAAAAGTTTACTCGGACCTTCCACTCAGTCTATTGTTAAAGAGGCTACCGATCGCCGCATTTCTAACATCCGACTTAATGAAGACAGCTATGTACAACTGGGTCAAGGTAAACATCAACGTAGAATTCAGGCAACATTAATGGACAATACTTCCGCCCTCGGCGTGGAAATTGCCGATGACAAAGAACGAACCAAAAATCTGTTGTCCTCTATGGGTATTCCGGTACCGGAAGGAACTCCGGTAGATACTTTTGAGGAAGCCTTGGAGGAAGCGGAGGCCATAGGTTATCCCGTGGTAATAAAACCTCTGAGTGGAAATCATGGACGGGGTATTAGCACAAACTTGCTAAATGAACAAGAGTTAAAAGTTGCTTTTGAAATTGCAACGAAAATATCCGACACCGTTTTGGTGGAAAAGTTTCTTAATGGATTTGATTATCGAATGCTGGTAATAGGAGGAAAATTTGTAGCGGCTTCTCTTCGCGAGCCTGCTTATGTTGTGGGAAACGGAAAAGACAGCATTAAACAATTGATCGATAAGATCAACGAAGATCCTGAACGGGGCATCGGTCATGAAAAAAATCTTACCCAAATCACTATGGACCGAATAACAATGCAGCGACTTAAATTGCTTAATCTGAAGACTGAAAGTATTCTGGATGAAGGAGAAAAAGTCTATTTGAAATCCACAGCGAATATTAGCTCCGGTGGTACCGCTTTGGATGTGACGGACCAGGTCCATCCCCTGAATAAGTTAATGGCAGAGCGAATTTCTCGAATTATTGATCTGAATGTGATTGGGATTGATATTGTTGCAAATTCTTTAGATAAACCGCTACAAAAGGGCTCCGCAGGAATCATTGAAGTAAATGCTGCACCGGGATTTCGGATGCATTTAAATCCCACCAAGGGAACGCCGAGAAATATTGCAGCACCCATCGTGGATATGCTTTTTCCACCGGGGGCTAAGCATGCAATTCCGATTGTCGCAGTTACCGGGACCAACGGAAAAACTACCACCACTCGCCTGATTTCACATATTTTAGGTCTTAACGGAGCCACAGTCGGGATGACATCCACAGATGCGGTAATTATCGATAATATTCCTATCCTCATGGGGGATTATAGTGGACCTGAGGGTTCTACGAAGGTAATGATGGATTCCACCATCGATCATGCTGTGCTGGAAGTGGCAAGAGGAGGAATCCTACGAAGAGGTCTGGGATTTAAAGAAAGTGATGTAGGGGTATTACTGAACATTACCTCGGATCATTTAGGAGAAGGAGGAATTGATACCATCGAAGAACTGACCCGATTAAAGTCTACCGTAACGGAAGCGGTTAAACCAGCGGGGACAGCAGTTTTTAATGCAGACGACCCTCGGGTGCTTTCCTGTGTGGAAAAAACCAAAGCGAAGCCGTTGCTATTTTCTAAGGATCCTAATAATCCTGCCTTAAAGATGAACTTGGAAAAGGGTAATATGAATGTAAGCATCAAAGACGGCTCTATCATTATCCAACACAAAGGTTGGATTTCAATCGTTGCCGATGTCTTGGAAATTCCGATCACCTTCGATGGGAAAGCGGTATTTAATATCGAAAATGTTATGGCGGCAGTGGCAGCTGCGGCATCTCTGGGTCTTAGCGGGACTCAAATCCGAGCAGGTCTGGTAAGTTTCAGCCCTTCCATCGGTCAGTCTCCAGGAAGAATGAACATTATCGATATGAAGGATTTCAAAGTCGTTGTGGATTATGGACACAACTCCGGTGCCATTCATGCAACGGGGGACTTTATCCAAGCATTGATGCCCGGTAGAAAAATCCGAATGGCCTCTAGCATTGGAAATCGAAGAGGTGAAGATATCATAGAGTACGGAATGACCTTGGCAAAATACTATGATCACATTGTGCTTTGTGATGCGGATCCACGAGGAAGAAGCGCTGGAGAAACTTCTGAAATCGTGAAGCTAGGACTCCTGAAAGGTGGCTTCAACGAGGATCAGATCACTATGGTTATCGATGAGAAGGAAGCTACAAAAGCTGCACTGGAAATGGCAAACTCGGGAGATTTAGTAGTTCTTCAAGCGGATAATATTACTCAGGTTATCAAAGATGTGTTGGATTTAAAAGCTAAAAAAGAAAGCGGAAAGGAGTAATTGTCCTTTCGTTGGAAATATAGCCAACCTAATGGGTTGGCTTTTTTTGATGTTTGGGGGATGACTGTCGCGCTAACTGCAGTACACAAAGTAGATGAACACTTTATTGAAAAAGGACAATTACCCCGTTTCACTGTCCTTTGCTGTACTCATACAAAAGAACTTGACGTAGCTTAAGCGGCTGGTTATTATGGAAGTAGTGAGGATTAATCAGAAATTTTCGAAATCAGCATAAAGAAGGACAAAAGGAGGTAATTTTTTGAAAAAGCACAGTAAATATGATGAAATCTGCTATCCCTTTATGGATGAGGAGCAAATGTTTTGTGATTATGAAATTTTAACTGACGGTTTAAGCAGTTACTTAGGCTTAGCGCTGAGTATTGCAAAAGAAAGGAATTATCCCAAGGATATTCAGGTAAATTTGAATTGGTTGATGGAGATGGCATTGCATTTGAATGGATCACTTAGAGGAAATTTAGCCGTTGATGATGAGGATTTAGAGAAACTCTACGAAATCTATTACTTCTATAAGGATCAAGCGGAAGTGAAAGCCTTTACCCTTCCCACGGGATCCTATTTATCCAGCCAAATAAACATTAGCCGATACAAGACCAAGGAAGTTGTTCGACTCTTAAATAAAATTGATCGACAGCAGGAGAAAGTTCCGGCCCTACTTTTTTCTTTTACCAACCTTTTAGCTAATTTGTTATTTATTCTTAGTTTGCATATCAATGATCTGGATCAAGAGGAAAACCGAATATTTAAGTCGAAAAGCTATTAAAAATAAGAGAATAGGGTGATGAAAATGAATAAGAAATTACTTTCAATTATTGCGGTACTAGGATTGGTAGCTGTATTAACCTTCGGATATAATCAAGCTTTTGCACCGGAAAGTGTAGAAGGGCAAAAGGAAGTTTCGATAGAAGTGATCGCCGAAGATCAGGGGATTGATAGGACTTTTAGTTTTAATACGGATCATGAATTTCTTTATGATTTACTTTTAGAAAAAGAGGAGGAATTGGGCGCTATTTTTGAGACCTATGATTTCGGGACCATGGTTATCGGAATGATGGATTATCAGGCAAACCCTTCTGAAAATGAATATTTTCATGTTACGATAAATTCCGATGATGCCACAACCGGACCGGAGGGAATTCCACTTCAGGATCAAGACACGTATCGTTTTAAACTGACTAATTATTAGTACAGTGGTGTACTGTAATAACTGACGAACAGATAAGTTAGGAATTTAAAGTGAGAAACGCAGTGGAATTGATAACGGAAAAGGTAATGAGGAGGATAAGTAATAGTTTTGCAGCGCTGTAATATTGCAAAAAGACAATTACTTTGTCCCTTTGTCCTAACCTTTCAAGAGGGAGGCAGAAATGTGGAAATTAATAGAAAAATACTGAAAGTGGGGATTTTTTTGATCGGAGCCCTAGTGGTGTTGGGTTACGTCGGGGTATATCTTTTGACCTTGGAGGAGCCGGTGTTTATAGAGCATTACATAGAAGAGCAATTATATACAGGAGATCAGCAGGGACCTCGCCAAGCATATGTAGAGTTGTACTACATTACCAATGTTAATGATAAACGAGTGGTAAGCAAGGTGGATTTTCCAGAATATCCCGATATACAAATACCCGTCAGTGAATATGGTATGCATGGAGGGTTTACAATGTTTTCAGATGGACAACAGCAACTCCCCGGAACCATAGAGGGACGCTATAATATGCGGACTGTATACTTGGAGTTTGCTTTTGGAGAGGATTATCAGGACGCTGAATCCATAGAAATCACCGAGGCAATAGTTCATCTTTCCGATGGGTCGGTATTTGAGACAGAAATCGGATCTATTAATTTTCATTTTGATGAACCACGCAGCGAGATGTTAGAATCCCGAGGTAGCTCGGGATCAAGCTACCGAACGGATATGGAGTTTATTGCAAGGGCTGATGTTGAACTGATCGGTTTGGAATCTCCGTTTTTAACGCTGATTGATGAAAATTTGGAAATGACAATAAACGGCAGGGATTATCATGAAATGAATGGGATGGAAATTGAAGAAGGTAAAAGAGTCTTTATTCAAACAAAAATCGGAAATGCGGATGGGATAGAAGAGGATTTTCGGTATTTAAAACTTCGACCAAAACTTCGCTTTATCTCAGAAGATAGTAAAGAAGAGACCGTTTCCTTAATTGTGGGCTGGTATCGCAGTCCGGAATATGATTTCATAGAAATACTTCAGTATCTTCAACAAAAGGGGGCATTATAATGGAGCGGGGATATAAAAAAATCTTTTGGGGACTGTTCTTTGTCACTTTTCACCTGAATCTTGGACCGTTACAACTGTTACCACCTTTTATAGGATGGCTGATTACAATATCGGGAGTGCATGAGCTGACTGCTAAGCTCCAAAATTCTTCGATTTCTACAGAAAGTTTTCAACGAGCTGTAACTGTTGCATGGGGACTTGTTGTGCTGACATTTATCGGTTCTATGGGAACTTTGGCATCAGCTGGTGAATTGATGGAATCTTCAATATTTCTTTACTATCCGATAATCGTGATTATGCTGGAAATTATAACGTTTTTTTATATTCTTGAGGGAACCCATAAGGTTTTCTCAGAGCTTTCATTTGAAGAGAGAAAGTCGGAGACACAAAAGAAACTTCGAACCTATTTGGTTATGGTCATACCTTCAGCTCTAATTATGACTTTCACCCTGTTTTTTAACCACTCATCCAGTATGGTCATTGGGATAATTCTGGCGATCATCGCCGTGATATATCTGTTGGTTTTCTTTAGTCAGTTAAAAAAGTTTTGGATGCAGGATCCCTTAGGAAAACCTTTAATTGAAGAAAGAGCCAATGCTATACCAGAAGAGGGATAAGGATTTAGCCATAATCGGAAGTTCAGCTGCAGTCTATAAAGATCTAAAACGTTAAAAATATAAATAACGGGAGGATAAAAAATGGGGAAAATTACTGTCAGAAACTATCGAATGCTACAGGATTTTCAGCGGGTGGATGCATTATTGAATAAGGAATATCAAAAGAATGATCATAATGGCTATCTGTTGCCGGAGTTTTGGGAATACGCCCACACACATCCTATGTTTAATCCCTACAAAGCCCATCGAATGGGAATTTGGGAAGAAAAAAGAGATTTGGTCGGAATTGCGGCCTATGAGATGGATCTGGGAAGTACCTTCTTGTTTACCAAGAGAGGCTACGAATATCTATATGAGGAGATGATGATTTATGCAGAAAAGGAGCTGTCAGTAGTTAAAGAAGGGGTTCTGAAGAGTGATGTCTGGACAACGAATCAACAAATGGATGTGGTGGACCTACTTAATAAGCAGGGATACGAGATGATTTATGAAGAATCCATTACCACCTATGATTATAATCAGGGGTTTGATAAGGTACAACTTCCCGAAGGATTTGAAATTTTTACTTTGGAAGAGGAAAATGACTACGAAAAAATCCATGAATGTTTATGGAAAGGATTTGATCACGGTGATCATCCCGATGATGATGTGGATTGCCGGCGGTTAATGCAGTCCGGTCCAAATTTTCGAAAGGATCTTGCTATGGTGGTAAAGGCCCCCGATGGCAGTTACGCCACCTTTGCCGGGATGTGGTTAAATGAAGAGAATCATTATGCTTACTTAGAACCTCTGGCGACGGTACCGAAATATCGAAAACTTGGCCTTGGAAAAGCGATTTTGATGAAAGGGATGCAAAAGACCCAAAGTTTGGGAGCCACGTACTGTTACGGTGGAATGTTCGAGTATTATAAAAAACTGGGATTTGAGAATGCAGGTATGCGAAGGAAATATCGCCGGACTTGGAAATAAAAAGAATCACAAAAAATCTGCAGATACTTGGAAATAAAGTAAATTGAACATAGGAAAAAATTTTTATAAGGCTTTATAATAATAAAACGCAAAAAAATATAATATAAAAGGATAAACTTTTAGAAAGGAGACAATAAATGTTTAAAACCACAAGAGATCTGGACAATTTACTGAAAAAACATGAAAGTTATCGGGAGGGATGTTTAAACCTGATCGCGTCGGAGAATTATGCCAGTGAAAAGGTTCGGAGGTACCTCGCCGGTGATTTCGGAAACCGCTACGGATGCTACGCTACCATGCATCCCGAAGAACGGGAGTACACGGGAAATAAATTTATACACGAATTTGAAATGGGCACTCATCAGTTGGTTCAGGATATTTTCCATGCCAAGTACGTAGACCTTCGCCCGATCGGCGGGCATATGGCGGGGATGTCGGTGGTGCTCGGCCTGCTGGACCCCGGAGATCTGGTAATTGAAGTAAGTCTTAGTGATTGGGGCCACGGCCTTGTGGGGCCCATGTGTCAGGTGCGCCAGTTTGATGAGACCATCAAAGTGGAGTATATGGCCTTTGATAAGGACCGGGCGGTGGATGTGGAGAAGCTGAAAGCCCAGGCGAAGGCGTTAAAGCCGAAAATGATTATTTTCGGCGGGTCCGGCACGCTGTTCTTTGAGCCGATTAAGGCCCTTCGCCAAATCGCCGATGAGGAAAATATCCTCATCGCCTACGACGCCTCCCATGTGACGGGACTGATTGCATCGGGGATGTTCCCGAATCCGCTGGATGAAGGGGCGGACATCATGTTCGGCAGCACCCACAAATCCTTTCCGGGACCCCAAGGGGGATTTGTGGTCTCAAATAATCAGGAACTGATGGAAAAGGTGGGAAATACCCTGTCTTACCAGCCATCATCTTAACCGCCTTCCCGCCCTTGCGGCATCGATCCTGGAGATGAAGGAATTCGGCGAGGACTACGGCGCACAGGTTGTGAAAAACTCCAAAGCCCTGGCAAAAGCCCTGAACGAAGCGGGCTTTAACGTTCTTGGAAAAGGCAGGGGCTTTACCGACAGCCACCTGCTCCTTGTGGACCTCGGCGCCCATGTAACCGAAGCCCCGGCAAAGGAGCTGGAAAAAGCGAACATTCTCTGCTCCGACGACTTTTCCGGAGATAGTCCCGAGGTTCGAATCGGAACCCCGGAGGCCACCCGAAAAGGTATGAAAGAGCAGGAAATGAAAGAAATTGCAAATTTATTTAAACGGGCCTTAATCGATAAAGAGGATTCTAAAACCTTGAAAGGAGATGTGGAAGCTTTCAGCCGCAGATTCATTGGCTCCGAGTATGCTTACTAAAAACTCACATAGAGGACAGCGGACGGAGCAATTGTGATCCCTTTAAAGGTAACAATTGCGCCGTCTGTTGTCCTCTCCCACTTTTTCGGCCCTGATCAATACTGGCGGGTAACCCACGCGCTTTATGAAATTTGAAAAAGATACCTGTTTTTTCTACATGCTAATTAGGAGCAAAGTAAGTTTACGAGGCTAAGGAAGTGTGGAATTTTGAGGTTTAGGATTTGGAATAATTATTTCAATGGTTACTTTTCATCGATTAAGGGTAAATGTTTTAATAGAGGGCAACGGCAATTTTGCTCAAATAGATCAGATTAAAGGAATGAATGAAAGTAATTCATCAATGACATTTCATGAAGGTCAGTGTATAAGAAAAAGGAGGATATAAGATGATCATAAAAAAATTTACGCCAAAAGAAGTCTATATGATAAAACTCGATCCCGGTGATGATTTGCAGAAATCCATAACTGCATTTGTGGAAGAGAAAAACATTACCTCGGGCTATGTAAATATTATGGGACTTTCCCGTAATGCAAAATTTGCATATTACAACATTGAAACCAAAGTGTATGAAGAGATCCAACGAGACGATCGGTATTTTGAGATTATCCAATGCTTAGGGAATATATCGGTTAAAGATGGAAAACCCTTCCCACACCTTCATATCGCCTTTGGAGATCGGGATGGTAATATATTTGGTGGACATCTGTTGGATGGAACCATCGTAGAGATCGGTGAGGTTATGATCCAAACCTTTGATGGAGAACCGATGGAGCGGGCATATGATGATTGGTATAAGATTACGCCATGGAAAAAGTAAAACCTTCGTAGTTCCTTAGATACCATTGTTAACTTAAAAAAGTGTTAGAAATAAACATTGTTGCTTACGTTAAAAGTGAAACTGCAATGAATACAAGCAGTTCAATAGGATGGCCTGCCGATTATGGTAGGTCTTTTCTACTTAAATTGTCCAGGTGCTGTTAACTTAAAATGGTAGAGAGTATTAAAACACATAAGGAAAAATCTTTAAACTCATAACTCATCCGTTTATTAGCAATAATTATTGAATAATGAAATAGCTATCGAAGAAAAGCATGACAAATGTTAAAATATAGAAGAAGCATCGAAGTCGAGCAGAGGATAATAGTTCCGTCACGCTGCCACCTATCGATGTTTCCGCAAATCTCTACGGAAGAAGGAGGACCTTATGAAAAAAGAAATATTTGAGTGGATCAAAACGATTGTAATATCTATATTGGTGGCTCTGCTGATCACCGCATTTGTTAAACCTACCATGGTTCAGGGGTTTTCTATGGAGCCGACACTGAGTGAAAATGATCTGTTAATCATCAATCGATTTCTCTATAATAGGGGGGAACCAAAGCGAGGAGATATAGTGGTGTTTGAATCGAATCAGTTGGATGATGATGGAAATCAGAAGCTTTATATCAAACGAGTCGTGGGGCTTCCGGGAGAAGAAATTGAAATATCCGATGGAAAGGTATATATCAACAAACAGATTCTATCCGAAGAATACACAGCAGAAGACTACACTCATGGAGATATCCATGAGACAATTCCCAGAAGAAAACTCTTTGTTATCGGCGACAACCGAGGAAACAGTATGGATAGTAGAAATCCGGAAATAGGGTTGATCGATTACGAAGCAATTGTGGGCAAGGCATTTGTGCGTCTTTATCCATTCGCATAGCTTGGTACAATAGAATGAAAATGAGCAAGAGGACAGAGGGAGGGAGAAATTGTCCTCTTTCCTCGTTTTTTCGTCTCCGTCTTAAGACGGAGAGAAAAGAGACTAGAGGGGGATAAAAAAACAAGCCTGAAAGGTTACAATAAATATAGTTAAAAAGTAAACGATAGGAGGAAGACAATGCATCTGGAAATTAAGAACCTACACAAAAGCTTTGGAGACACCGAGGTGCTCCATGGAATCACTTTCGAAGTGGAAAGTGGGAAGGCCTTAGGTTTTCTCGGAAGAAACGGAGCGGGTAAAACCACCACTCTTCGAATTTTAATGAATTTATTCAATCAAAACAAAGGAGAAATCCTTTTGGACGGTAAGAAGTTTCAGGTCAATGATCATCAAATCGGCTATCTTCCTGAAGAACGGGGACTGTACCCTAAAAAAAAGGTAATTGAGCAATTAGTGTACTTTGGAGAATTAAGAGGCCTCGGTCGAAAAAAAGCAATGAAAAATGCGGATATTTGGATGGAAAGACTGGGAGTTACTGAGTATCGTAACAAAAAACTAGAATCCCTATCGAAAGGGAATCAGCAAAAGGTTCAGTTAGCAGAGACGTTTATTTGCGATCCTGAAATCGTGGTGTTGGATGAGCCCTTTAGTGGGTTAGACCCGGTGAACGCCCAAATCCTAAAAGATATCATCCGAGAGCAAATAGATAAAAAGAAACTGGTGATTTTCTCCAGCCATCAGATGGGCTATATTGAAGAATTCTGCAAAGACATTGCCTTAATTCATCACGGGGAGATCGTACTAAAAGGTAATCTGAAAGATATTAAAAGGACTTATGGAATGAACCGCTTGACGTTGAAAGACAGCCAGCGGTCTAAGGAGGAGTTAAAAGAAATACTTGAGGCACGACTTCCTTCGTTACTAAAATCCGTAGAAATTCGGAAAGAGCGATTGATTCTTGAGCTTCATGGGGGAAAAGAAAAACAGGAGTTTTTGCAGGAAGCCCTGAATATCGGATTGGATATTGAAGAATTCTCGGTATATGAGCCGAGTCTCGAAGATATATTCGTAGAAAAGGCAGGTGATATCGCATGAAGAATCTCTGGATTGTATTGAAATTTGAAATCTTGAACTTTTATAAAAATAAATCCTTTATTATCGCATCTGTAATCATTTGCGGGCTCTTAATCATTGGGATGTCCATTCCTACCATTCAGAGTACTTTTTTTTCATCTTCTGACGATTCTACCGGAGAAGAAACCGGGTCCGATCAGACTTACGGATTTATTAATAACGCAGAAGATAATGTAGACAGCGAAACCCTGGAAATGTCCTTTATGGGAGGAGAATTACAGGAGTTTGGAGATCGGGAGGCATTAGATAATGCCGTAGCAAATGGAGACGTTGCAGCAGGTTTTGTTGTCACCTCTCCTACAGAGTATCAACATGTGATCCAAAATAATGAAATGACCGGATCGACCCATTTTATGTTTGAAGAAGCTTTCCGGGAAACTTATCGAAGAACCGGATTTGAGTCCTTGGGTATTGAATATGAAACCGTTGAAGGGTTAGTACATGCTCCTATACAGCGGGATACTGTGGTGCTTGGAACTGATAGTGCTGCGAACTATCTTTATACCTATATTCTCGTTTTTGGCCTGTATTTTATAATTATTGTGTATGGACAATTAGTGGCTACTTCCGTAGCCAGTGAAAAGAGTAATCGGGCAATGGAAGTGCTGGTAACCAGTACAAAAACGGAGCATTTGATTTTTGGAAAAGTGTTCGGAGGCGCAATTGCCGGAGCCAGCCAGATGGCCTTGATCATTGCCACAGCAATGCTTGCCTATCGAGCTAATAGTAGTGCCTGGGATGGACAGTTGGACTTTGTATTTGATATTCCCTTAAGTGTTCTGGGAAGTTTTGCAGTCTTCGGAATTCTCGGCTACTTATTCTTTCTTTTCCTATTCGGTGCACTGGGAGCCTTAGTATCAAGAACAGAGGACGTAAGTACCAGTGTTACACCAATCACTATTATTTTTGTAGCCGTGTTTGCGATCTCGGTAATGGGAATGCAAAACACGGAAGGAATGCTTTTAAAAGTCGCATCCTTTATTCCCTTCAGTTCTTTTATGGCCATGTTTGTGCGGGTTTCAATGGGGTCCGTTTCCAATATGGAAGTAGCCATATCTCTGGGAATTCTCCTGGCTACCACTTTATTTACCGGTTGGTTGGCCTCAAAGATTTATCGAATGGGAACCTTAATGTATGGAAATCCTGTGAAAGTGAGAACCGTACTAAAAATGCTTTTTAATTCCAATGATGTATAGAAGGACAGTGGGACGGAGCGATCGTCCTCCTATAAGTATAAAAACAGCGGAGATGAGGATAGAACAATGATAACCGAATGATAACCGAATGATAGCAATAGAGTGTTATAAGATCGTGTAAAATGACTGATTTATAAGCGTGGACGAATACCAATCAACGGTTGAGGAAGGTGGTAATCCCGTGGAAAGAAAATCTGTAATGAAAAAGCAATTGCTTGTTGCATTGTTAATTTTTTTGTTCGGTAGTATCATGATGGGATGTAGACAAGAAGAAATATTGCCTCAGGAAGGGGAAATTGCTGAAATTGCCACAGAGTTTGTGGAAGAGCTTTCCGAGGAAGAGTTTGAAAATGCTGCAGGGAAGTTTAACGAGGAAATGCGTCGAGCGATGCCTAAGGAACTACTGGGGCAAACCTGGAGTCAGTTGCAAACTCAGGTAGGAGCCTTTGTAAGCATCGAAAGTTTGAGAGAAGAAATCATTCAGGAATATGATGTGATATTTGTAACCACGGAGTTCGAGAACTCCTTCATTGACATCCGTGTAGTATTTGATGAAGAAAACCGAGTTGCAGGATTGTTTTTTGAACCGGTCGATGCATTTTCCCAAGAGGGAGAAGATCCGAACTATATTGATCGTGAAGCTTTTCATGAAGAGGAGGTAACCTTTGGAGAAGACCCTTGGTTGATTTCAGGGACTCTAACGATTCCTGAAGGAGAAGGTCCGCATCCAACAGTGATCCTAGTGCATGGATCGGGTCCAAGTGATCGGGACAGTTCCATCGGTCCTAATCGGCCGTTAAAAGATATCGCTGAAGGGTTAGCTTCTTCAGGAATTGCGGTGCTTCGTTATGATAAGCGAACCTTTACTTATCAAGCTGAAATAAAGGATATCACAGATGAAATTACTGTTCGAGAGGAAACTATGGAGGACGCTCTGGAAGCTATTACTTTTCTAAAAGGGCAAGGTAAAATTGATGGGAAGCAGATATTTTTGGCAGGACATAGCCTGGGAGGAATGCTTGCACCGAGAATCGCAGAAGAAACCCAGGATTTGAGAGGATTGATTCTTCTGGCAGCGCCTGCGAGACCATTAAGTGAACTGATTTTAATGCAAACGGAGTATTTAATAGAGCACGAAGAACAGCACAGCGAAGAAGTGGAGGTAGGACTGGAAGAGCTTCGGCGACAGGTTGAGCGGATTCAGGATCTCAACTTACCACTGGATACTCCGGTGGATGAAACCTTAGGAGTACCAGCGGCCTATTGGTTGGATCTACAGCAATATAATGCTTTAGAAAGTGCAAAAAATCTAGAACTACCGATGATGTTTCTTCAAGGAGAGCGGGATTATCAGGTTACCATGGAAGACTTTGCAATGTGGCGTGATGCTTTGGCTGGCGAAGCTCAAGTCAGCTTTTACAGCTATTCCGACTTAAATCATCTTTTCATGCCGGGAGAAGGATTAAGCCTACCGGATGAATACTACGAAATCAATCATGTAGATGAAGCGGTGATCACTGACATTGTAGATTGGATTAAATCCTATTAGAGGGAATATGAGAGGACAGAGGGACGGAGTAATTGCCATAATTGCTCCGTCCCTCTGTTATTCCGTCTGACTGTCTTAAAAAGCTTAAATAATGATTGACAAGCAAGCCAAAACAAAGTATTATTTAGTTAGTTAAACTAACTAAATAAAAAAAGGGATGATCCTATGAAGGAAAAAACAATGATAGCCGCTGAAGAGATCGGGATGTTTTGTCGACTACAGATGCATATAAAGAAAGGTCTACCGATTCGATCCAGTGAGATGGGGGCACTAATTTATGTTCAGAAACAGAAGGATTCCGTGACGCCGATGATGATCAGCGACTTTTTTCAAATTGCGAAGCCCTCGGTGACAACCATGATCAATGAGCTGGTCAAAAAAGGTTACTTAGAGAAGATTCCTTCAACGAAGGATAAGAGAAGTTATATGGTTTCCATTACCAAAAAAGGTGAGGATCTTGTGGTAACCACCCATGATGATTATTTTAAATCTATAGATCTTCTTAAGAAAGAAATGGGAAAAGAAAAATTTGATCAATTTATTACATTAATGCAAAAGGCAAATGATATTCTTAAGGAGGTAAAGAATCAATGAAAATACTAATAACCGGAGCATCAGGGAACGTAGGAAGATATGTTGTGGAAGAGTTGATCAACATGAAAGAAGAAGTCGTGGCAGCTGGAACCAACGTTGAGAAATTACAAAGTTTATTTGGTGCCAAAGTGGACGCCGTTAAATTTGATTTTGAAGATGAAAAAACCTTTAGCCAGGCGCTAGAAGGAGTGGACAGGGTGTTTTTAATGCGGCCGCCTCACTTAGGAAAGCCCGAGGATCTGTATCCTTTTATAGACGCTATGAAGGCACAGAATATCAAACTGGTTTCTTTTTTATCTTTAATGGGTGTGGAAAAAAACACAATTCCCCCTCACCATAAGATCGAGAAATATATTGAAGAATTGGAAGTACCCTATGCCCATATTCGGCCGGGTTTTTTTATGCAGAATGTTTCGGGAATTCACGCAGAGGAGATTAAACGAAACCAAGAGATATTCATACCCGCAGGTAAAAGCAAAACCAGCTTCATTGACGCAGCGGATATCGGGCTTTCCATCGCAACCTTGCTACACGAACCGAATAAATACAAGAACACTGCCCATACAATTACGGGACCCGAGTCATTGGATTATTACGATATCGCCAACATTTTAAGCGAAGTAACAGGAAAGAAGATCAAATACAAAAAGCCTGGTTTCTTACAGTATCGAAGTCATTATATTAACAAACGAGGTCTGGATAAAAAGTATGTAAACGTAACCATGGCGCTGTATTTTATGACGCGAATGGGCACCGCAAAGAAAGTAACCGATGGATTTGAGCACCTTACAGGAAAGAGCCCTCGCACCTTTCGGGAATTTGCAAAAGAAAATATAGACTGTTTTGTATAATACACAGAAAAGAATCTTCTCGAAATCCGCAACATATATATATAACAATCACAATAGTTAAGACAACTGCGACAACAAATTTTGCAGCGAGCCTGACATTATACTGGGCGGTAAGCAATGGTTTTCAAGTTATACAGCAACTGGTATTGTCTGGATACAACTTCAAAAAGAAGGTAGAGGCGAGGGAGTGCGGTGTAGGGTGACATAAAAATAGATCAAAAATATAAGCTATAAAATATCGAAAGGAGGCAAACGTTATGAATCTAATAAAAGACATTTTCCCCATCTTTAAAAAGCATCAACTAAGCTTTAAAGAAAAATATCATGAAATCGGAAACATTTATACCTTTATCTTCGAAATGGATGAAAGCATCCAATGGGAGGCGGGTCAGCATGGGATATTCACCATAAAGCATAAAAAAATAAAAAAACCCACAAGAGCGTTTAGTATAGCATCTACACCTTCCGAGGGACACATCAAAATTTCGATGAAAATTCCAGCGGAGCCAAGTGCGTTTAAAAAAGCGCTATTAAGTCTTCAGCCGGGAATGAAAGTCTCCATGAGAGGCCCTATCGGATCCATGTATACAGAGGAACGAAAACCCCTATTATTTATTGCGGGAGGTATCGGGATTACTCCCTATCGAGCTTTAGTAAAAAATCTTTTAACGACCTCCGGGGCTATTCCGGATGAGGTACAACTCCTTTATATAGACAGTAAAGAGCATTTTATCTACACCGATGAGCTGGAAAAAGCCGGTAAGGTTTCACCTATAAAAACGAACTATTTAGCTAAACGGGAAAACCTGTATGAAAAAATTGAAAACTTCATCGGAAAGCATAGCAATGAGGCGGAGTATTTTGTAGCCGGACCGAAGGTCATGACAAAGGCTGTGGAAAAAGCATTGAAAGACAAAGGGATTAATAAGAAAAATATAAAGAAAGATCCCTTTATTGGCTATTAAATGACTGGCTATCAGTGGGAGGAAAGTACAGAGTAAAGGTATGGGGACGAAGTAATTGTGTAAACATTTGGGCGAAACCTATAATAGGACAATTACGTCGTCTTCTGTCTCTTTTTTTTAAAAACCATTTTTAAAAAATTTATTAAGGGTATATAAATGGAAAATAATCAGTGATGAACTGATACATTCTATAAGCATGAGTACAACAGGTCCGGAAAAAAGTGACGTTTTAGAGGAGTGAAGTAATGAATGTTAAGAAATTAGTCGGAGAAGCGGCAGTAAAATTAGTAGAAGACGAAATGACTGTGGGGCTTGGTACCGGATCAACGGCTTACTGGGCCATCACGAAACTGGGTGAGCGAGTAAAAGAAGGACTCAATATACAAGCCATTGCCACGTCTAAAGAATCCGAAAAATTAGCGAGAGAACTGAATATACCGCTGGTAACCTTCGCAGATATTGGACAGGTTGATATAACAATTGATGGCGCAGATGAAGTGGATTCTAAGTTGAATCTGATTAAAGGTGGCGGGGGAGCATTACTCAGAGAAAAAATCATCGCAAAGGCTAGTAAAAAACTTGTTGTTATTATAGATGAAACCAAGCTGGCAAAACAATTGGGTACATTTCCGTTACCCGTAGAGGTCATACCCTTTGGACTGGAAAGTACTAGAAGATTCATTGAAAAGCTGGGATGCAAAACCGAAATAAGAATGATGGATGGAAATGATCAATTCAAAACCGATAACGGAAATTATATAGTGGACTGTGACTTCGGTATTATTAAGCATCCCGAGAAAATCAGTCGAGACTTAAATCAGATTCCCGGGGTCGTAGAAAATGGATTATTTATCGGTTTAGCCCATGAAGTATTTGTTGGTTATCAAAGTGGAGAAGTAGATATTATATGTAAAAATTGAGGGTACGAAGATAGGATTTGTTGATGTAGGGAATACTGATAATAGTTTAGTAACGTAGTCAGGGGAGGAGAAATCAATGGATTCTAGAAGTAAAAAAAGTGGTAAGCAAGCGTACAGGTACTCTTACTCATGATTGCTGCAGGTGTGATTTTAGGTTTCGATAGAAACTCAGGTAAATGAAATAACGGAGGGATGCCAATGAATATCGCATTAATATTGTTTGAGGGTTTAACGTTTTTGGACTTTGTAGGATTTTACGACGTGATTACCAGACTTAAAGAGGTTGAGTCCAAGTCCGAGATTTTTGGAGACTTTAGCTGGGATCTTTGTGGACTAACAGAGGAAGTTAGCGATGGAACGGGTTTGAGGATAAAAGTGGACCGAATTAAGCCTGATCTTTCCAACTACGATATGATCTTTATTCCCGGAGGCCTTGGAACAAGGGAACTGAAAGATAATAAAGAGTTTATTGATTGGATCAAAGGGGCAAGGAATGTTAAGTACAAAGTTTCCGTATGCACAGGATCCCTTATTTTAGGTGCTGCAGGATTTCTGAGAAATAAAAAGGCTACTACCCATCCACTGGCCTATGACCTTTTAGAGCCTTATTGTGAAGAGGTGATTAGAACCAGAATCGTAAAGGATTTGAATACGATCACCGGGGGCGGCGTTTCAACTTCTATTGACCTAGGTCTGTACGTTGCGGAACAATTGGTTGGTAAAAAAGAAACGCAGAAAATTAGAGAGAAAATGGATTATCACTATAATAATTCGGATTTAGTTGTGCTATGACACTTTGTCTTTGAATACCTTAAACTTAATGAAGAGCCCTTTGCTGATGAACAAGTAAGGAGAAAAAACCTTGATCGAAAATGATTGAGGTTTTATTTATTTCTCCTCCGCCTTAAGACTGATGCAGAATCCGTCCTCTAGGGTTTACGATTTTTTAATATCTTCGATATACTTTATGTGTAGAGCGATGGAAAGTGTAAGATAGATAAGAATTGGGGGGGAATAAGCAATGAGTAAAGTCATTTTTAGAGGAGAGATATTGATTTTTACAGTGGTAGTGGTTTTTCTTCTTGGGCTACTTTTCAGCGTTTCTTGTAATGATTTAACAGATGAGGGTTTCCTAGAGCCTAGTGAACTTTCAAAGGACGCTGAAAGTTTAGCAGGAATTATGGGAATCCCAAAGGAATGGATCTTTCGCTACCATGCAGTTGAGGAGACGCAAATTACTCTTCGGGGAGACTACTATGAGAATGGAAAACAAACTATCAGTTATGCTCCAACTTTTAGCGGCAAAATTGAAGGGGAAGGGCTATTGTTGTTGGATTATAAGGACGGAGAACTTCTTATAGGGATTGCCGATAATGGAGGACACCAGTCGATTCAATCTACTTTTGGAGATCCTGAAAATACGGGGAGCGTAAAACACTCCATGGAGGAAAGAGTTACGCTGGATGTCGGCACTTACCCTATCGCTGCTATAATAATGTCTATGGACGGAAGTATTAAAAACAGAGGGATTGCTGATCAAGAGGCTATAGATTTTAACATTAAAAACAATGACTTCGTCGTAGTTTTTACTTTGGAAGTTCATTAATAGTAAAAAGGGAAGGTGGTAAAGGATTTGAAAAATTACAAATAATTAATAGTGACAAGGACAAACTCCGTGATAAAATAGAGAAGGGTATATGGATTATACTAATTTAAATAATACCTGTTCACCAAGGAAAAAAAGGAATGAAGGAAGCGGATCTGATCTTGCTATAAGAAATCAAGTAGAAGAAAAGGGAGGAATCAGTGTTGGAGAATGAGAAACATTTACAGAAAAAAATTGATGAATTTTGGAGTAGATTTTTATTAAAAACCGGAAGACCTGAAAACACGGAATATATTGAGGTGTTTCACTTTGAACTGTCGGAAAAATGGGCGAATGAGTTGCTTCGCTTGGTATTAATCGGACAAAAAAAGGCTACGGCCAGTAGTTTGCATAGCTTTGAACTATCCGGAGAACCAGTGCCTAAAGTGGGAGATTTCAGCATTGTTACAGACTGGGATGGGATCCCGCGATGTGTAATAAAAACCACCGCCGTAATGATTCTTCCTTTTTCAGAGATCACTTATGACATTGCCAAACGGGAAGGGGAGGACGACACGTTGGTGTCCTGGCAAAAAGGGCATATTAAATACTTTAAAGAAGAAGGAAAAATCCTGGGATATGAGTTTACCGAGGATTTGCCGGTGGTATTTGAAGATTTTGAAATAGTGTATCAAGAAGAGGCAGAGTAGTCGATGTTCTGTGATAATCTGGAAACTATAAAAACACATCATACCTTTACACTCGCTAGGATAAAAAGGGGGAAGTGCTTGTCAAAGATCAATTATTGAGAATTAAAGAAAGAAGAAATAAAGCTGGAATTATATAAAGGTTTTAACCGCTATCAGGAAGTGGAAAAGTGTTGGCGCAAAGAATACGACCTATTTGATTAGTAAGAGAGGGAAAGAGTTTGTAGATGCTCTCTTCTTAAAAAGAGAGCTGTGACGTAACTGGAAAGGAGCAAGTATGGATACTATAATGGATGCGCTGGAAATCTTGAACAAGGATTTGATTCGAAACATCAATGTGATCAACTTTATAAAAGAATATCCCATTGACAGCGTTCATATTGAAGGAGATTCAGTGCTGATCAAAGGTAGAAGTGACCAGCCCTGGACATACATAAGCAGTGAATCTGCAATAGAACTGAGATCTTTGTTAGAACAATTGAAGGAAGAGGATCAATTTTTTGCTATAATTGAAGACTGGATGCTACCGCTAATTGTTAATGATAAAAAGGTAGAGTGGATATTATCCTGTATGAAGCTTTATTTTCCAGAGGAGGTTCATCTGCCTGAAAACAATTCAACAATTGTAAAGCTTTCTATATCAGATGCCGATTATATTTATACCAACAGTAAGTATCAGCAGTACACTTCTCCGGAATACATAGTTGAGAGAATTAAGAAAGGAATCGGGTTGGGAATTTATGAAAAGAATAAGCTTGTTGCTTGGATTCTAACCCATGATGACGGCGCGATAGGATTTTTAAACGTACTGCCGGAGTACCGTGGTAAAGGCTACGCTCATGAACTGACCATAGCCAGCATTAAAAAAATAAGAAGGAAAGGAGAGATCCCCTTCGTACATATCGAAGAGGATAATCAAAAGTCTATGAATTTAAGCTTTAAAATGGGATTTGTAAAAGACCGGTTAATTCATTGGCTGAAAATAGAATAAGTGAACACGTAGAGCGCGATGGCGGAGCAATTGTTCTATAAGAAGCCAAAAGCAACTGTAAGAGGACAAATGCTCCGTCCCGCTGTCCTTTGTTGATCACAAATGAGGGGAGATGTGAAGAGATGGAGGCAGATAAAGATCTGCAATACTGGATTGATCTATGGGAAAGTAATGGTTATAAGGATCAAAATCAACAGGAGTTTTGGGGCAATAGAGCGGATTTTTTTAATGAGAAGGTATTCAGAGGAGAAAAAACCGGTAGTAATATTGTGGATCTTCTAAGAGAAAAAGAAATGCTTTCAAAGGAAATGAATGTGCTGGATATCGGCTGTGGTCCCGGAAAGCAAACGTTACCGATGGCGAAGGAAGTAGGGAGCATCACCGCTCTGGATATATCGAAAAACATGCTGGATTATCTGAAAGAAAACATGAAAACCACAAATACCTTAAACATTACGCCTTTAAATCTGGATTGGAAAGATGTAAACCTAAAGGAAATGAAATGGGAGAACAAGTATGATTTGGTTTTCGCCTCCATGACTCCTGGGGTATTTAACTATGAAACTTTGGAAAAAATGTTGATTGCCAGTAAAAAATATTGCTACTTAAGCAGTTTTGTCAAACGACAGGATCTTTTGGGAGATGAGATCCGAAAGTATATATATAAGAAGTATCAAGTCCCTTTTAAAAAACATAATAAGATATACTATGTTTTTAATATTCTGTGGCAATTGGGATATACGCCGGAAGTCCAGTATTTAAATAGAAATTGGGAGGATGAAATGTCTATTGACGAAGCCTTTGATCTTTATAAAGATAAAATAGCTTCGTCCGTAACGCTTACGGATCAGGATCAAGAAAAAATCAAAGATGTCCTTCGGAAAGACTCTCAGAATGGAAAAATCATCGAAAAAACCAAAGTAACCCAGGGGATATTTACCTGGGAGGCATAAAAGGGCAATATCCTATAGGTGTAGATAAAACACATTGTTTCATATATAATAAGAGGTAGCGAAAGAAAATAGGACTAGAGCGCAGAATACATATATCGGGAGGAACTTCCATGGATATCAGAAAGCTAAAAGAGGAGTATTTGATAGGTTTACTTGAAGGTGATAGACATAAATGCCATCTTTTAGTGAAGGATGCCCTGCAGGATAAAATCACTTTACAGGACTTATATGAAAATGTCTTTGCCCCGGCTATGGTGGAAAGTGGAAGGCTGTGGGAAATTAACGAAATAAGCATCGCCCAGGAGCATTTAGCTACGGCCATTACCCAAAGCGTCATTTCAAGCTTCTATGAATACCTTTTTTCCCATAAGAATAAGGAGTATAAAGGAAAGATGATACTTACTTGTGTGGGAGATGAGCTTCATGAGTTGGGACCTCGTATGTTAGCGGATCTGATTGAAATGGATGGTTGGGATGTAAAATATCTAGGGGCAAATATGCCGATCGATGCAGTCTTTGAGATGGTAGTGAAAGAAAAGCCGGATCTTATAGGGATCGCCGCTACTATCGAAAGAAATAAAGAGGAAGTTAGAGCATTAATCAAAAGAATAAAAGAAGAATACGACCCATCGATCCCGGTAATGGTTGGCGGTCTGGCTTTTACATTGTTCCCCGACTTATTTGAATTTACCGGAGGAGACTTTTGGGGTAAAAATTTTAATGAAGCTTTAGAGTTTACTAGGAAAGTGGCAGCTCAAAGGAACTAGCAATACAGAGTAAAAGCAACACTGAGTAAATTGGAATCAAGAGTAACAATTAGCATTACGTAAATAACCGTACATAATTTAAAGCACTTCATAAGGAGCGAATGCAGATGGATTCAAAAAATAATGGGAAAGGGTTTATCATTCAGTGTACTTCTCAGGGATTTATCAAAGAAGTGTTTCGAAATGAATTGAATGAGGACTTTCCTTTTGAGCTGGAGGAAAGCATCTATGATTTTCTTGATCCTCACAGTTATAATAAGTACAGAGGTTTCTGTGATGAGGTGGCAGAGTTTGGTGCCGGACTCGGGTGGGAATTGAATCTACAGGGAGAAGCGAAAATGATGACGTTGACCTTTGCGGGAGTTCCGGAAAAGGAAGACCTTTTTGTGGTAGCCGCGGAGCATTCCGGGCACATGTTGGATTATTATGAAGCTTTTCTTAAAGAAGGAAGTCAACATGTGAACAAAATTCGAAATATTATGGAAAAAAGTTATATTAGGAACAGTCGATTGTTAAAAAATGGAGAAATAGAGACCTATCACAGGATCAGTACTCTTAATAATGAATTAACCAACATCCAGAGAGAGTTAACGAAAAAAAACATCGAACTGAAGCGATTGGACGAGCAGAAGAATGAATACTTAGGGATGGCAGTGCATGACCTTAGAAATCCCTTGGGAACTATCATGGGCTATAGTGAAATATTAAAGAGTGAAATCCAGGATAAATTAAATATTGAACAAAAAGACATGCTGGATACGGTATATAGTTCCAGTGAATATATGCTTAAAATCATTGACGATTTTCTTGATGTTTCTAAGATCCAGCTGGGTAAGCTTACGTTGGAAAGGCATCTAACCAATCTAGATGAACTTGTAGCGCATAGCGTTACCATTAATCACATTGTGGCTGAGCAAAAAGATATTAATCTCAATTATGTCCTAAAAGGAGAAGCCCCCTTTGTAAGTGTTGATCCCGGTAAGATCAATCAAGTACTGAACAACCTCATAGGTAATTCGATAAAATTTTCTTCATCCCAAAGCAGTATAAAAGTGACTTTATCTTCGAACTCGGAAGAAGTAATTATAGAAGTGGTAGATCAAGGTCTTGGTATTTCCATAAATGATAGAGACAAACTATTTAAGCCTTATCAGCAGACAGAGACGAAAAGCACCAAAGGTGAAAAAGGGGAAGGACTTGGCCTTGCCATAGTAAAAAAGATCGTCGAAGGACATGGTGGAGTAATTAGTGTGTATTCTGAAGAGGGAAAGGGCTCAAAGTTTTCTGTAGTGCTTCCTAACGAAAAATAATATAAATCCATAACGAAGGAGTGGTACTCGTGGCGAAAGGATCAAGCTTATTAGAATGCATTGCCGATGGCGAAATGAAAAAATATTTGTAGTAAAGACACTTAATTTGTGAGAAAGAACTTTCTG
>Ga0194137_10000417_pt1 | contig 28832 bp, 18 predicted proteins | sample TARM_MetaG_T3_14_FD_134025 | JGI IMG/M metagenome (GOLD analysis project Ga0194137, IMG submission 134025) | Freshwater microbial communities from Pennsylvania, USA, analyzing microbe dynamics in response to fracking - TARM_MetaG_T3_14 (version 2) | ecosystem: Environmental > Aquatic >... | reverse complement strand
GGTCTGGGCTTGGGCCGTTGCAGCGGCGATGCAGGCGGCAAGGATCAGTGGGCGTTTCATCGACAGGCTCAGTTGTTGCGATAGTCGTCGTGGCAGGCCTTGCAGGTCTTCTGCAGGACCGCCAGCTGGGCCTTCACGGCAGCCACGTCGCCGCCTTGCGTCACACGCGCCAGCTCGGTGGCCTCCTTGCCGAACGCGGCGACCGCAGTTGCCACGCCGGCGCCATCGGTGAACAGGTTGGCCTTGACCGTGGTGTCGCGCCAGCCCTTGCCCGTCTCGGTGCCGGCCGGGAACAGCACGCCCAGGTTGCTGTTGGCCAGCGCGGCGATGACGGCCGCGGCGCGAGCGGCGTCGTCCTTGTTGTAGCTGCCGTCCACATTGGCCTTCACGCGCCCCGTGTTCCAGGCGATGGTCTGGAAGGCGGACTGGCGCCACTTGATGAACTGTTCGGGCTTGGGGGCCTGCTGGGCCTGGGTGGATGCGGCCAACAGCAGGGTGGCCAGGGCGGTGAGGGTTGCTTTCATGGGTTCTCGTGGTGGCGGGGGAATTACTTGGCGCGGCCGGTGTAGCCCTGGGCCAGCGTGTCGATGCGGTAGGCCGCGCCGCGGCCGACAACGAAGAGCTGCTTCTTGTCGACGCCGGCGAAGGCGAGGTTCTGCGGTTGTTTCGGGAGCGCGATGACGCCCAGGGCCTGGCCGCTCGCGTCGAAGACCTCGACGCCGACATTCGTCGCGACATAGAGCCGGCCCTGGGCATCGACGGCGAGGCCGTCGGCGCCGCTGCTGAAGCTGCCGTTCTGGGCCTGGCGGTAGCCGGCCAGCTTGACGAACTGGCGCTTGGGGCCGAGGCTGCCGTCGGCCTGCAGGGCATAGGCCAGCACGTATTCGCCGGCGGTGTCAGCCACGTACAGGGTCTTCTCGTCGGGGCTCAGCTGGATGCCGTTGGGCCGCGTGATGTCGGCGGCGATGCGCTCGAGCTGGCCGCCCTTGATGCGGTAGACGGCGGGCACGGCGGTCTCGCCAGCGGGCGCGGCCTGGTTGGCGTTGCGGCCCGAGTCGGTGAAATAGATGCTGCCGTCGCGGGAGACGACGAGGTCGTTGGGTCGGCCGAAGGGCTTGCCGCCCCAGCCGCTGGCCAGCGTCCTGGCGTTCTGCCCGAGGGTGCCGACGCGGGTGTCGTTGACCTGCGCGGCGACGATCTCGCCGGCGGCGTTCAGGCCCAGGCCATTGGCGCCGTTGGTGTCGCGCAGATGGGTGCTGAGGTGGCCGTCGGCGGCGATGCGGGTGATGCGTGCGTCCTGGGTCTCGGTGAAGACGAGGCTGCCATCGGGCAGGGCCAGCGGGCCCTCTGTGCCCTTGAAGCCGTCGCCGAGCACGACGATGGGTGTGCCATTGGCGACGACGCCGGCGATGGCGCCCGTGCGCGCCGGCGCGGGCGCCAGGCCCTGCACGGCGGCCAGGGCCGCATCGACATTGGCCTCGGGCGCCAGGCCGCCGACGGTGGCGACGATGCGGCCGTCGGGCCGGATGACGAAGCTGGTGCGCTCGGCGCGGGCATGGGTGATGTCCTGGCCCTTGGTGGTTTTGCGGCCGGCCGGCGTCGCGGTGGTGGCGATGTCGAAGGCGCGGGCGACCTGGCCGTCGGCGTCGGAGGCGACGGTCAGCCTGCCGGCGCAGGTCTCGGAGTCGCTGGAGAACTCGCGCAGGCGCTCGATGCCATCGCCCGACACGCCGATGATGGTCGCGCCGGCCGCGGTGAAACGGGCCAGGTTCTCGGCGAAGGCATGGGCCTGCAGATTGCAGCCGCCGGTGAAGGCGGCGGGATAGAAGTAAACGACGACCGGGCCCTTGGCCAGGGCCTCCTTCAATTGCACGTCAACGGTCTTGCCGGCGAAGGCCGCGGTGGCGTGGAAGTCGGGTGCGGCGTCGCCGGGCTTCAGCGCGGCATGGGCGCCGGCCGAGAGGGCCAGCAGGGAGAGCGCGAACAGATGCTTTTTCATGGCAGGGGCTTGTAGGGGTCGTGACAGTCGTTGCAGGCCAAGGCGATCGCTCTGGCAGCGCCGCGAGCAGCGGTGACGTCGCCGGCCGCCAGCGCCGTGGTGATGGCCGCCGCTTGGCGCTCGCTGTCTCGCGAGAACCCGACGGCGTCGGCCGCCGGGTAGTCCTTCTCGAAGAAGGCCGTCAGGTCGGCATAGAGCTTCTGCAGGGTCTGGGCATCGGCAGCCGCTTCGTCATTGCGGCCTGCGGCCAGGGCCTTCTGCACGCTGACCGACTTGTGGTCGATGGCGCGCATCCAGATGCCGAGGTCGAGCTTGGTGGCGGCCTGGCAGAGCGGTGCGCCGAGCAGGGCGATGGCGATGAGTCGGGGGGCACGCTTCATTTCTTGGTCTTGTAGACCTCGTGGCAGGTCTTGCAGCTGCGCGTCAGGTCAGCCAGGCGGTCCTGGGCGGTGTCGTAGTCGCCGGCCTCGACGGCCGTGGCAATGGCCTGGGCATGTGCTTGCGCTTTGCGCGCGAAGTCCACGCCGCGGACGGCATCGGGCTGGGCCGTGTAATGGGCGCCGACCTGCTGGAAGAAGCGCACGAGCTGCTGCGCTTCCTCCAGGGCCTTGCGGTTCTGCAGGCTGACGTTGGAGTCCAGGTCGCGCAGCGTGTCCTCGGCATTGCGCATCTCGTCGGCACTGATCTCGGCCTGGGCGGCGAGCACGGTGCCGGCGATGAGCAGAGGCAGCAGGGCCAGCAGAACCGGCTTCGGCGGGCGTCTCAAGCAATGATCTCCTTGATGACGTCGCCGAACACCGTGGTGGCCTTCTCGGCGCGGCCCTGGTGGGCGAAGACCAGCTTCTTGTGGTTGAGCCCCAGCTGCCACAGCAGCGTGGCCTGCAGGTCGTAGGTGTCGACGATGCCGCTGGCCGCGCGCAGGCCGATTTCGTCCGTGCCGCCATAGGTGCCCGGCTTGATGCCGCCGCCGGCGATCCATTGCGTGTAGCCCCAGGGGTTGTGGTCGCGGCCGTTGCCGCTCTGGCCATAGGGGGTGCGGCCGAACTCCGAGGCCCAGACCACCAGCGTCGTGTCCAGCAGGCCGCGGGCCTTCAGGTCGGCCAGCAGGGCGCCCACGGGCTGGTCCACCTGCTTGCACATGACGGCATGGTTCTTCTCAAGGTTGTTGTGGGCGTCCCAGCTGTCCACGCTGTTATCCGGCGCGCCGGAGATGACGTGGATGAAGCGAACGCCGCGCTCCACCAAGCGGCGGGCGCGCAGCAGGGCGGTGCCGTACTCGTCGGTCTCCTTGCTGCCAATGCCATAGGCCTTCTTGGTGGCCTCGGTCTCCTTGGCGAGGTCGACGGCCTCGGGGGCCGAGCTCTGCATGCGGTAGGCCAGGTCATAGCTCTTGGCGCGGGCGACCAGCTCGGTGTCGCCGGGGTAGCGCTCGGAGAGGTCGCCGTTCAGCGTGCGCAGCAGTTCGAGCTGGGCGCGCTGCTCCTTCTCGGTGACGCCGTCGGGCCGGGCGAGGTGCAGGATGGGCGAGTCGCCCTTGCGGAAGGGCGTGCCCTGCAGGGCCGCGGGCAGGAAGCCGCTACTCCAGATAACGGCGCCGCGGCCGCCGCCGGCCGCGCCGACGCCGGTGGGCAGCACGACGAAGGCGGGCAGGTCGGGGTTTGCCGAACCCAGGCCGTACTGCACCCAGGAGCCCAAGGCCGGGCGGCCCGGCACCAGGCCGGCGGTGTGCAGCTTCAGCGAGGCGATGACGTGGGTGCTGCCCTCGGTCTTGCTGCCCTTCAGGAAGGCGATGTCGTCGGCCTGCTTGGCGATATTGGGCAGCAGGTCGGACACCCAGGCGCCGCTCTCGCCATGCTGCTTCCAGGTGCGCTTGCTGGCGTAGAGGTTGCCCACGCCGCCGTCGGTGGCCGTCTTCAGGTCCTTGCCGAAGCTGTCGGGCAGGGGCGTGCCGGCCAGCTTGATCAGCTCGGGCTTGTAGTCGAACAGGTCCAGGGTGCTGGGCGCGCCGGCCATGTGCAGCCAGATGACGGCCTTGGCCTTGGGCGTGTGGTGGGGCTGGCGCGGCGTGGTGGGGTCGAAGAGCTCGCTGGCGACGGCGGCGTTCAGGCTGCCCAGGCTGCCAAAGCCGAAGGCACCTGCGGCGGCGGCACCTGCGGCGGTACCGAGGAAGTGGCGACGGGAGTGGTCGTTGTGGCTCATCTCAAACCTCAGAAGCGGTAGGTGAATTCATTGGTGTTGACCAAGGTGTGCACGAGGTCGACGAAGGCGGCGGCGCGGGCCTTGCTGGCGCCCTTGGTGGGGGCTGCGCCGGCAACCGCCGCGGTGGTGGGCGCGGCCCCGCCGTCGTCCGCCGAGTCGTCGCCGCCGTCGCCCTTCTTGCGCTTGGCGGCCTGCTGGTCCAGATAGCTCAGGAAGGCCGTGCGCTCATAGCGGTCGGGCTCGCGCTTGTAGGCGGCCTTGTAGAAGCCGTCGATCTGCTTGGCCAGCTTGGGGTCCACGCCCCAGCCTTCGGGCAGATGCGGCTTCTTGACTTCGCCGGCCTGGGCCGTCTGCAGGGCCTCCTGGGCGTTCAGGAAGGCCACCAGCTTCTCCTTTTCCTTGGCCGTCGGCTTGCGCGAGAACAGGATCTCGTAGACGCGGTCGATCTGCGCCGCCTCGTTGCCCCCGGCCTCCTGGATGACGCGGCCTGCCAGGGCCTGGCTCCAGCCCAGCACCAGGTCGCTGTTGACCAGGGCCAGGGCCTGGGGCGCCGTCGTGGTCACGTCGCGCTTGAAGTGGGGCAACTGCGGGTTGGCCCAGTCGAAGGTCTCCAGCAGCGGGTAGGGCGAGTTGCGCAGCACGAAGACGTAGAGGCTGCGGCGGTTGTGGTCGCGCGGGTCCTCGGAGGTCTGCCAGCGGTTGCGCTGGCCGCCGATGTCGAAGTTAGCCGGGATGGGCGGGTAGACCGCCGGGCCACCGCGCTTTTCTTCCAGCAGGCCGGAGGCGGCCAGCAGGGAGTCACGCAGTTGCTCGGCCTCCAGGCGCTGGCGCGGGAAGGCCCAGAGCAGCTTGTTGTCCGGGTCCTTCTTGACCACCTCCGGGTCGCGCGCGGCGCTGGCCTGACGGTAGGTGCTGGACAGCAGGATCTGACGGTGCAGGGTCTTCACGCTCCAGCCCTGCTTGACGAAGTCGGCGGCCAGCTTGTCGAGCAGTTCGGGGTGGGTGGGCTTGGCGCCGGTCTTGCCGAAGTCGGCGCTGGTCTCGACGATGCCGCGGCCGAAGAACTGGGCCCATTGGCGGTTGACGAAGACGCGGGCGGTGAGGCCGTTGTCGGGGCTGACCAGCCATTTGGCCAGGGCGGTGCGGCGGCCCGAGGACGTGGCCGTCGGCTCGATCTTCAGCGTCGTGTTTTCGGTCAGCAGGGCCGGCAGGCCGGGCTGCACCTCCTGCAGCGGCCGGTCGTAGATGCCCTTGAACAGCACCCTGGTGGGCGGCGCGTCGGGGCCCAGCTCGACGATGGTGGACACATAGCCCGGGTCCTTGGGCTTCAAGTTGTCGAACTTCTTCAGCTGGACGGTCAGAGCCTCGTACTTGGCGTAGCCGTCCTTGTCCTTGGTCTTGAGCTGGTTCTCGGCATTGCGCGTGCGGCCGGACAGCGTCCACAGGTTGCGGTGGTAGATCCAGCGGTCATAGGCATTGCGCTCGGACGCCGGCTTGGTGATGGACTCGCGCGTGGCCGGCACGAAGCCCGAGAGGCGGTCGCTCTCCAGCTTCTCGATGATGGGCTTGAGCAGGGCGTCGCGCTGTTCGCGGATGTCCTTGGTGGCTTCCTCCCACTTGGCGAGCTGGGCGTCGTAGTCGGCCTTGGCCTTGCCGGTCAGCGGCGAGACGTCGTCCTTCCAGCTCGTGTTGGCGAAGAAGGCCTGGAACTGGTAGTACTCCTGCTGGGTGATCTTCTCGGTCTTGTGGTCGTGGCACTGCGCGCAGCCGATGGTGGTGCCCAGGAACACGGCGCCGACGGTGTCGGTCAAGTCGTTGGCCACCTCCTGCTTCTTCAGGTTGAGGTCGCGGGCATTGATCTCGTCGGGCAGGTTGCGAAGGAAGCCGGTGGCGATCAGGGCCTCGGGCTTGTCGGGCCAGAGCTCATCGCCGGCGATCTGCTCCTTCACGAAGCGGTCGAAGGGCTTGTCGCTGTTGAAGGCGTTGACGACGTAGTCGCGGTAGCGCCAGATATTAGGCCGGGTTCCGTCGGTGTTGTAGCCGTCGCTATCGGCGTAGCGACTCAGGTCCAGCCAGCGCCGCGCCTGGCGCTCGCCGTAGCGCGGCGAGGCGAGCAGCCGGTCGACGAGCTTGTCGTAGGCCTTGGGCGACTTGTCGTTGACGAAGGCATTCACTTCCTCGGGCGTGGGCAGGATGCCCCAGGCGTCCAGCGTGGCGCGGCGGATGTAGGCGTGGCGGTCGGCCTCGGGCGAAGGCGCCAGCCCCACGGCCTCCAGCTTGGCCAGCACGAAGGCGTCCAGCGGCTGGCGCACCCAGGCCTTGGCTTTGGTGGCCGGCGTGGCAACTTGCGTGTTCAGCGGCGTGTACGACCACGGGCGCTCGCTGCCCTTGACGAAGCCGCCGGGGGGCGCGTAGTCCTCGGCGGGGCTCAGGGTCGTGAAGCCGGCCAGCAGGGCGGAGAGAGCGATTGGGGCGATCCGGAACTGGGGCACGTAGGTCTCCCGGGAGATGAACTGTTGGGGTCAGCGCAATAAGCGCGCCAGCGGAAGCGGCGCGAATCGGGCCAGAAGCGGGGCGAGCCTGTGGCAGCTTCAACAGCGCTGTTGAAGCGCTGTTGATTCCTGCGCAGCGACTTACAACTTGGCCTGGAACTGGATACCCACGTTGCGCGGAATGGCCGGCGTGACGCTGTTCCAGGTCTTTGACAGCGGCGTGTCGTCGTTGAAGAGGTTCTTCACGATAAGGCTGACGTCGTAACTCTTGTTGAGCTTGCCCAGGCCGACGGAGGCGTCCACGATGGCGTTCTTGCCGATCCACGAGAAGCGCGAGAGCGCCGTGTCGGAGTAGAAGCCCGAGGACACCGCCACGTTGGCGCTGGTGTGGAAGACCTTGTCGCCGAAGACGGGCAGCTGGTAGTCGATGCCGAGGTTGCCGGTGTACTTGGGAGCGCCCGGCAGCACGCTGCCGGAGAGGTCCTTGTAGGGATTGGCCGAGGTGGCGAGATCGCCCTGCTCCACGGGGAAGGCGGCGTTGGTGAACTTCTCGTAGACCGCGCGGTTGTAGGCGCCGGAGAAGCGGATCGTCGTGTTCGGGATGCCTGCGTATACACCGTCCACTTCCAGGCCCGACACCTTGACCTTGGGCACGTTGCCGTTGATCGACGCGTAGGCCAGAGGCGGCGTGATGCCGGCCGCCGAGTTCTGCGCCGTAGTGTAGTCGTCGTAGGCCCGCACGGCCTGCTGATAGTCGCGGATCTTGGTCAGGAAGACGTCGGCATTCAGGATCAGCGTGCGGTGCAGCAGCGCCGACTTGACGCCGATTTCGAAGTTGTTGGTCTTCTCCGCCTTCACCGGTGCAGAGACGCCGTTGTAGAACTGGGCGACGCCGGCCTTCTCGCCGTGCTGGAAGGAGAAGTAGCCCGTCACATCCGGCGTGAACTTGTAGCTGGGGCTGAGCGTCACGGTAGGCTGCGTGGCCTTGTAGGGCCGGGCCGGCGTGGGGTTGAAGATCACGCCCAGGCGCGCCTTGCGGATCTGCTGTGCGTAGAAGAGCTGCTTCTTCTGGGCCAGGGTCAGCGCGGCAAAGCTGGCGGCACCGAAGTACTTCTTGGCCGCGTAGTCGGCCTGCACCTGGGCCGAGCCGGCGTTGGCCGCGTCGGTGGTCAGGCCCACCGTGCCGGCCGCCACGGCGATGGCGCCGGGAGTGCCGGCGGTGACGACATTGCCGTTGAGCACATAGCGCGTCGCGGCGCTCGAATTGAAGTAGGCGTCAAAGCCACCCAGCGGCACGCCGTTGAAGCTCGACGGGTCCAGCTCCGCCGCGCTGCCGTTGTCCAGCAGGGAGGTGCTGCCGATGTTGCTGCGGTCCTCGCGCGTGACGCGCACCCCGGTGGTCAGCGTCAGGCGGTCGTCGAGGTGCCAGTTGGCCTGGCCGAACAGGGCCGTGCTCTTGTTGTCGATGAGCTGATGGCCGGCCGTCGAGGTGCTGGCGAGCTTGAGGTTGGCCAGCGAGCTCAGCAGCAGATAGCGGCCGGTGCCGTCGGCGTCCAGGGCGTTGTACTGCGACGGGCTGGCGTACCAGGCGCCGGCGTCGTTGCCGTAGCCGATGTTGTAGGTCGAGTCGTTCTTGACGTGGATGAAGTAGAGCCCGGCCTGGTAGTCGACGAAGCCACCTACCTTGGAGCTCAGGCGCAGTTCCTGGCTGACCTGCTTGTAGTCGTTCCAGTAGCCACCGGCATTGCGCGAGATGTCGAACGGCGTGCCTTCGTCGTTGTAGGCATTGAAGTGGTAGTCCTTGTAGGCCGTGATCGAGGTGACCGTGTGGTCGGCGACGTCCCAGTCGGCGGTCAGCGAGGCGCCATGGCTGCCCGTGACCAGCGGGCGGGCGCTGTCGTTGTTGACGGTGTTGTTGAAGTCGGCCGCCGTGTAGCTCTTCACGTCCGAGAACCAGCGCCGCGCCAGCTTGGCGTAGGTGGAGTTGGACTTGTCGACCTTGGCGCCGCTGTCGTAGGTGTCTGGCGTGTCGTAGTTGTAGTTGCGGCCATTGGTGGTTTCGCCGGCACGTGGCTGCACGTCGAAGCGTGCCAGCAGCTTGAGGTCGTCGCGCGGCGTCAGCAGGAACTGCACGCGGCCCGACACGCGGTCGGTGTTGGTGTAGGTGATGTCCTTGTTGTACTGGTTCTTGATGTCGCCGTTGCCACGGTTCACCGAGAAGGTGCCGCGCCAGGCCAGCAGGTTGTCGACGATACCGCCGCCCAAGGCCGCGTAGGCCTGCACGCCGCTGCCCTCGCGGAAGGACAGGGAGTAGTCCGCCGAAGGCGTGAAGCTCGGCCGGCGCGTGTTGAAGATGATGTTGCCGACGCTGGTGTTCTTGCCCAGCAGCGTGCCCTGCGGTCCGCGCGAGATCTCGACGGTGTCGATATCGATGAAGTCGAAGCTGGAGGTGAGTGCGTTGTAGGCATAGGAGACGCCGTCCACGATGACGCCCACGCTCGGGTCCTGGGCCTCGGTCTGGCCGATCTTGCCGACGCCACGGATGGAGATGGAGCTGGTGCGCTGGTTGCCCTGGTTCCAGCTGATGTTGGCGGCGCGCTTGGTGATGTCGGCGATGCCGGTGATGCCCAGGCGCTCCAGTTCGGCGCCCTGCACGACGGAGATGGACAGGGGCACGTCCTGCAGCTTCTCGATGCGGTTGCGGCTGCGCACGGTGACGGCGCCAAGTTCCTGGGTTTCGGCGGCGGGCGCGGGGGTTTCCTGCGCGAATGCGCTGGTGGCGGCGAGTGACGCGATGAGGGCGGTCAGCGGGCGAAGGCGATGTCTTGTGGTCATGGAGTGAAGTGATCGAAAGGGGTTGGCGATTCACTTCATTGCAGGGAGCGTGCCCAATGCGCCGGGCTTCTAAGCTGCTGCGCTTCTTGTTGGCGGGCCCGGTTTTTGCGGGGTTTGGAGGACTTGAACGCTCCTCGCGACCCCGCCACGCCGGCGGGCCGGTGGCGCGCTGTTTCCGCAGCAACATCGATGCAGCAACGCACTGTTGCCGCACGCACAGCATGCGCCTGCAAGCGCGGTTTTCGCGGCACTTCAGCTGGCACGGAAGCTGCGCATGGTCAGGGGTGTCCCCCACTTCACCGCACGCCACCATGAAGCACCTTCCCGCCCTCGCCCTGGCCGCCCTGCTCGGCCTTGGCTCCGTCGCCCATGCCCAGACCGCCGCCGCACCGGCAGCGGCTGCCACCGAGTGGAAATACAAGACCCAGCGCCTGAAGGCCGCCGAGGTCGACGCCCTGCTGGCTCAGCCCGAGAAGCTGCTGGTGCTGGACCTTCGCCGCCCCGACGAGCTGATCAAGTACGGCAGCTTCCCGGTGTACCTGAACATCCAGAACAGCGAGTTGGAAAAGCAGCTCGCCTACCTGCCCAAGGACCGCGTCATCCTGACCGTGTCCAACCATGCCCAGCGAGCCGGCCGCGCAGGCGACATCCTGACGGAGAAGGGCTTCAAGGTCGTCGGCGCCGCCGGCAGCGAGGACTACGAGCACGAAGGCGGCAAGGCCGTCGCCCACATCCAGCCGCCGGCACCGCGCGCGCAAGCCGCCACCGAGGGGACCAATGTCGCAGCCCGCCAGCCCTGAACGCACGCACGTCCCGGTGTGGGACGGCCTGCTGCGCGCCTTTCACTGGGCCCTCGTCGCGCTGGTTGGCACGGCCATCGCCACGGGCCTGGCCGGCGGCGACTGGATGCCCTGGCATGCCCGCGCCGGCCAGGCCATCGGCGCGCTGCTGGTGCTGCGCCTGAGCTGGGGCCTGTGGGGCAGCCGCTATGCGCGTTTCGCGCAGTTCTGGCCCACGCCCGCGCGCGTGCTCAGCTACCTGCGCGGCCGCTGGCAGGGGCTGGGCCACAACCCGCTCGGCGCGTTGTCGGTGATTGCCGTGCTGGCCCTGCTGCTGTTCCAGGTGGGCAGCGGTCTGGTCGGCAACGACGAGATCGCCTTCACCGGCCCCTGGGCCGGCGCCATCGGCGAGGAGCTGAGCCTGCAGCTCACGCGCTGGCATCGCCTGGTGGCCAAGCTGCTCTATGGCTGGATCGCGCTGCACCTGGCAGCCATCGCGCTGCATGCCCTCGTGAAGCGCCATCCGCTGGTGCGCGCCATGTGGACGGGCCGCAAGCCCGGCGACACCACGGCCGCCGCCGCACCGGTGTCCGCCTGGCGCTGGCTGCTGTCGCTGGCGCTGGCCGGCGGCGCCGCAGCCCTGGCCGCAGCACCGCAGCTGATCGGGCACTGAGCCCGCCTTTCTCCCCGCGGCAGGCGCCGGCTTCGGTCCTGCCGCGCGCCTGCGCCGACGGCCCACCGGCCCGACCGGCGCCCTGTCGCATCTCACCGCCTCCATGATCCCGACCGCCGCCTCCGCCCCCCGGGCCTCCCCTGTTTCCTCCGTGGCCGGCCGCGTCCTGCCCTGGGCCATCGCCGCTTTGCTGTTGCTCGGCAGCGGCGCCGCGCTGTGGGGCCAGGCGCTGCGCGCGCCGGCCGAGGCGGCCAGCAGTGCCGCACCGGCCGCCAGCGGCGCGCGCGCCGGTGGCCGGCGAGTGCAGCCGGTGTCGGTCGCGTCCGTCAGCCGGCGCGACTTGCAGGTCAGCCTGAGCGCCATCGGCAACATCGCTGCCGCCAACACGGCCGTCGTCAAGCCAAAGATCGAAGGCGAACTGCGGCGCGTGCTGTTCAAGGAGGGCCAATGGGTCAAGGCCGGCACGCTGCTGGCCGAACTGGACGACAGCGCGCTGCAGATCGCGCTGGCCCAGGCCCAGGGCCAGTTGACCCGCGACGAGGCCCTGCTCAGCAACGCCCAGCTGGACCTGGAACGCTTCCGCGACCTGCTGGCCAAGGACGCCGTCGCCAAGCAGCAGGTGGACACCCAGGCCGCCCTCGTGCGCCAGCTGCAGGGCACCGTGCAGATCGACCAGGCCGGCGTCGGCAATGCCCGGCTGCTGCTGTCCTACACCCGCATCGCGGCGCCCATCGACGGCCGCGTCGGCCTGCGCCAGGTCGACCTGGGCAATGTTGTCAAGCCCGGCGACGCCGCGGGCATCGTGACCCTCACCCAGGCCCGGCCGGTCAACGTCGTGTTCGCCGTGCCCGATACCCATCTGCGCCAGATCAACGAGCAGCTCGCCGATGGCGCGCGGCTGCAGGTCGAGGCCTGGGACCGCGAGGGCCGCGAGCGCCTGGCCGTGGGGCAGCTCGGCAGCACCGACAACGCCATCGACACGACCACCAGCACCATCAAGCTGAAGGCGGCCTTCGACAACGAGAAGCTGGTGCTGTTCCCCAACCAGTTCGTCAACGTGCGCCTGCACCTCAACCAGCTGAAGGACCAGCTGGCCGTGCCCGCGGCGGCCCTGCTGCGCGACGGCCAAGGCAGTTTCGTCTACCGTGTTGGCGAGGACCGCACGGTCAGCGTGCGCCGCGTCACGGTCGGTGCCACCGAGGGCGGCTGGGTCGCGGTGCAGGGCGAAGTGAAGCTGGGCGACACCATCGTCACCGACGGCGTGGACCGGCTGCGCGACGGCGCGCCGGTGGAGGTCATCCAGCCGGCCGGCAGCGACCGCGGCGACGGCGCAAGGAAGGACGGCGGCCGCCGTCGGCGCGAGCGATGAACCCGTCGCGCCGCTTCATCGAACGCCCTGTCGCCACCGCCCTGCTGATGCTGGCGGTGCTGCTGTCGGGCCTGCTGGCCTATCGGCTGCTGCCGGTGTCGGCCCTGCCCGAGGTGGACTACCCCACCATCCAGGTGACGACCCTCTACCCCGGCGCCAGCCCGGAGGTCGTGGCCTCGTCCATCACCGCGCCGCTCGAGCGCCAGTTCGGTCAGATGCCGGGCCTGGCCCAGCTCAGCTCCAGCAGCTCGGGCGGGGCCTCGTCCATCACGCTGCGCTTCGCGCTGGAGGTGTCGCTGGACGTGGCCGAGCAGCAGGTGCAGGCGGCCATCAACGCGGCCAGCAACCTGCTGCCGGCCGACCTACCCATGCCGCCGGTCTACAACAAGGTGAACCCGGCCGATGCGCCGGTGCTGAGCATCGCCGTCACATCGCCGTCGCTGCCCGTCATCAAGGTGCACGACCTGGTGGAGAACCGGCTGGCGCAGAAGATCGCCCAGGTGCCCGGCGTGGGCCTGGTGTCGGTGGCCGGCGGGCGCAGGCCGGCCGTGCGTATCCAGCTAAACCCCGGCGCGCTGGCCGCCCTGAACCTGGCGGCCGAGGACGTGCGCCAGTTCATCAACAACGCCAACGTCAATCTGGCCAAGGGCAGCTTCGACGGCGTGGCCCGCGCCTCCACCATCGACGCCAACGACCAGCTGCGCAGCCCGGCTGACTATGCCCAGCTCATCCTGGCCTATCGCGCCGGCAACCCGGTGCGGCTGCGCGACGTGGCGCGTGTCGTGGAGGACGCCGAGAACCTGCGCCTGGGCGCCTGGGCCAGCGTCTGCGTGCAGAAGGACTGCACGGCCGTCGACGCGCCGAAGTCCCTCGTGCCGGGCGTCATCTTGAACGTGCAGCGCCAGCCCGGCGCCAACGTCATCGACACGGTGGACCGCGTCAAGGCCCTGCTGCCCGTGCTGAAGACCACCCTGCCCGCCTCGGTCGACGTCAGCGTGCTGAGCGACCGCACGGTCACCGTGCGCGCCTCGGTGGCCTCGGTGCAGCACGAGCTGCTGCTGGCGGTGCTGCTGGTGGTCCTGGTGATCTTTCTGTTCCTGCGCAATGCCGCGGCCACGTTGATCCCGGCCGTCGCCGTGCCGCTGTCGCTGGTGGGCACGCTGGGCGTGATGTATCTGCTCGGCTTCTCGCTGAACAACCTGACGCTGATGGCGCTGACCATCTCGACGGGCTTTGTGGTGGACGACGCGATCGTCATGGTCGAGAACATTGCGAGACACCTCGACGAAATGGCGGAGCGTGGCGAGGACACCAAGGGTTTGGCCTTCATCGCCGCCATCAACGGCAGCCGCGAGATCGGCTTCACCATCATCTCGCTGACCTTCTCGCTGATCGCCGTGCTCATCCCCCTGCTCTTCATGGGCGACGTGGTGGGCCGGCTCTTCCACGAGTTCGCCATCACGATGGCGGTGGCCATCCTGATCTCGGCCGTGGTGTCGCTGACGCTGACGCCCATGATGAGCGCGCGGCTGCTGCGGCCCGAACATGGCGCAACGCACGGCCGCCTGTTCGAAGCCGTGGGGCATGGCTTCGATGCGCTGGTGGCCCTCTACGGCCGGGCCCTGCAAAAGACGCTCGCCCGCCCACGCCTGACGATGGCCTGCTTCGGCCTGACGCTGGCGGCCACCGTGGGGCTCTACGGCTGGGTGCCCAAGGGTTTCTTCCCGCAGCAGGACACCGGCGCCATCCAGGCCATCACCGAGGCGGCGCAGAGCATTTCCTACGCCGCCATGTCGGAGCAGCAGCAGCGTCTGGCCGCCCGCGTGCTGGCCGACCCGGCGGTGGAGTCGGTCGCGTCCTTCATCGGCGTGGACGGCAGCAACGCGACGCTGAACAGCGGCCGCCTGCTCATCAACCTCAAGCCCCACGACCGGCGCGACGCCGACGCGACGGCCGTCATGGCGCGGCTGCAGGCGGCGGCCCAGGACCTGCCCGGCATCACCCTCTATATGCAGGCCGTGCAGGACCTGACCATCGAGGACCGCGTGGCCAAGACCCAGTTCCAGCTCAGCCTCAGCTCGCCGGACGCCGCCGAGCTGGCCCAGGCCAACACGCGGCTGCTGGAGAGGCTGCGCCTGCTGCCGCAGCTGCGCGAGCTGTCCAGCGACCTGCAGTACAACGGCCTGCAGGCCTATGTGGAGATCGACCGCGACGCCGCCGGCCGCCTGGGCGTCAGCGTGGCCGCCATCGACGCGGCGCTGTACAACGCCTATGGCCAGCGCCTCGTGTCGACCATCTACACCCAGTCGGCCCAGTACCGCGTGGTGCTCGAGACCGACCCCGCTTTGCGAACGAACGGCACGGGCGGCAACGATTCGCTGAGCCTGGACGGCCTCTACGTGCCGGGCACGGGCGGCGGCCTGGTGCCGCTGGCCACCGTCGCGCGCCTGAGCGAGCGGCCGACGGCCCTGGTGCTGAACCGCCTGGCGCAGTTTCCTGCGGCGACGCTGAGCTTCAACCTCGCCCCCGGCGTGGCCCTGGGCGAGGCGGTGGAGGCCATCCGCGCCGAGCAGGCGGCGCTCAATCTGCCGGCGACCGTGCAGAGCAAGTTCCAGGGCGCGGCCCTGGCCTTCGAGGCCTCGCTGCGCAACACCCTGCTGCTCATCCTCGCGGCCGTCGTGACCATGTACATCGTGCTGGGTGTGCTGTACGAAAGCACCATCCACCCGCTGACCATCCTGTCCACCCTGCCCTCGGCCGGCGTCGGCGCGCTGCTGGCGCTCAAGGTGGCGCATCTGGAGCTGGGCCTGATCGCCGTCATCGGCATCGTGCTGCTGATCGGCATCGTCAAGAAGAACGCCATCATGATGATCGACTTCGCGCTGGAGGCGCAGCGCGATCAGGGCATAAGCTCCCGCGAGGCCATCTACCAGGCCTGCCTACTACGCTTCCGGCCCATCCTGATGACGACGCTGGCGGCCCTGCTGGGCGCCCTGCCGATGATGATCGGCAGCGGCGTCGGCGCCGAGCTGCGCCACCCACTGGGCGTGACCATGGTGGGCGGCCTCATCGTCAGCCAGCTGCTGACGCTGTTCACGACGCCGGTCATCTATCTGCAGTTCGAAGCGCTGCTGCAGCGCTTCGGCCCGCGGCCGGAAGAGGTCGCTGCATGAACATTGGCGCGCTGTTCATCCGCCGCCCCGTCGCCACCAGCCTGCTGACGATCGGCCTGCTGCTGCTCGGCGCCCTGGCCTATCTGCTGCTGCCGGTGGCGCCCCTGCCCGAGGTGGACTCGCCGACCATCTCGGTCTCGGCCAACCTACCCGGCGCCAGCGCCGAGACCATGGCCGCCACCGTCGCCACGCCGCTGGAGCGGGCCCTGGGCAGCATCGCCGGCATCACGGAGATGACGTCCAGCTCATCGCAGGGCAGCGCCCGCGTGACGCTGCAGTTCAACCTCAGCCGCAACATCGACGCCGCCGCCCGCCAGGTGCAGGCGGCCATCAATGCGGCGCGGTCCATGCTGCCCACCGGCCTGCCCAGCAACCCGACCTACCGCAAGGTCAACCCGTCCGACCCGCCCATGATGATCCTGGCCCTGCGCTCGGACACGGTGCCGATGAAGCAGATCTTCGACATCGCCTCCACCGTGATGGCCCAGCGCATCGCGCAGGTGCGCGGCGTCGGCGACGTCACGGTGTCCGGCGGCTCGCTGCCGGCGGTTCGCATCGCGGTGGACCCCAACAGGCTGGCCGCCCAGGGCCTGTCGCTGGACCAGGTGCGCCAGGCCGTGGTGGCCAGCAACGGCAACCGGCCCAAGGGCTTCGCCGATGACGACACCGGCCGGCAATGGCAGATCGCCGCCAACGACCAGGCCCCCACGGCGGCCGACTACGCCCCCCTGATGCTGAAGACCCGCGACGGCGGCGTACTGAGGCTGCGGGACGTGGCCGAGGTGAGCGATGCCACGCAGGACTCGCGCGCCTATGGCCTGGCCGATGGCGACCCCGCCGTGCTGCTGCGCATCCAGAAGGCACCTTCGGCCAACATCATCGAGACGGTGGACGGCGTGATGGCTCTGCTGCCGCAGATGCGCGCCGGCCTGCCCGCTGGTTCGCGGCTGGACGTGGTGATGGAGCGCACCCAGACCATCCGCGCGTCGCTGCGCGACGTGCAGTTCACCTTGCTGGTGTCGGTGGCCCTGGTCATCCTCGTCGTCTACGCCTTCCTGCGCCGGCTGCGCGCCACGCTGATCCCGGCCATCGTCGTGCCGGCCTCGCTGGCGGGCACGCTGGCCGTGATGTATCTGCTGGGCTTCAGCCTGGACAACCTGTCGTTGATGGCGCTGACCGTCGCCACCGGCTTCCTGGTGGACGACGCCATCGTCGTCATGGAGCACATCAACCGCCACCTGGAGCGCGGCAAGACGGCGCTGCAGGCCGCCCTGGACGGCGCGCGCGAGATCGGCTTCACGGTCGTCTCCATCAGCCTGGCGCTGATCGCGGCCTTCATCCCCATCCTCTACATGGGCGGCTATGTCGGCCGGCTGTTCCGCGAGTTCGCGGTGGTGCTCACGGTGGCCATCCTGGTGTCCATGCTGCTGTCGCTAACCACCACGCCCATGCTGGCCGCGCGCCTGATGCAGGCGCCTGACCGGGCGCGGCCGGGCCGCTGGCAGCGCCTGGCGCGGGCCGCCCGGCGCGGCTACCGCCGGAGCCTGCGCGGGACACTGCGCCTGCAGCCGCTGGCCCTGCTGGCCCTGGCCGGCGTCATCGCGCTGAATGCCTGGCTCTTCCAGACCATCCCCAAGGGCTTCTTCCCCCAGCAGGACGTGGGCCGGCTGGTGGGCGGGCTGAACGCCGACCAGGGCAGCTCCTTCCAGGCCGTCAAGGCCAAGATGGAGGCCTATATGGAGATCCTGCGCACCGACCCTGCCATCGCCCATGTGACCCTGAGCACCGGCGGCGGCCAGACCAACGGCGGCCAGGTTTTCATCGCGCTCAAGCCCGCGTCAGAGCGCGGCAGCGTGTCCTTCGAGGCGGTGCTGGACCGGCTGCGCCCGCGCCTTGCCAAGGTGCCCGGCGCCTCGGTCTATCTGCGCTCGGGCTCGGACATCCGCGTGGGCGGCCGCCAGTCCGACTCCGAATACCAGTTCACGCTGCAATCCGACGAGCTGCAGGAGCTGTCGACCTGGGAGCCGCGCATCCGCCACGCGATGAGCGAGTTGAACGAAATCACCGACGTCTCCGGCGACCGCCAGGACAGCGGCCCGCAGACCAGCCTGGTCATCGACCGCGACGCGCTGGCCCGCCACGGCCTCAGCATGCGCGACTTCAGCACGTCGCTGGGCAATGCCTTCGGTCAGCGCCAGGTCAGCGTAATCTACAACCCGCAGAACCAGTACCGCGTCGTGCTGGAGCTCAAGCCCGAGTACTTGCAAAGCGCCGAGGCGCTGCAGAACCTCTTCCTGACGGCCACGACCGGCGCCCAGGTGCCGCTGGCCTCGCTGGCCCGCGTCGAGCCCACGCTGGCGCCACTCGCCGTCGCGCACGACAAGGGCACGCCGGCCACCACGCTGAGCTTCAACCTCGCCACCGGCGTGTCGCTGTCCCAGGCCACCGAGGCCATCGACCGCGCCGTCGCCCGGCTGGGCGTGCCCGTGTCGGTGCGCGGCGTCTACAGCGGCACGGCCAACGCGTTCAAGGAACTGACGGCCAACCAGTCCACGCTGCTGCTGGCCGCCGTCGTCACCATCTACATCCTGCTCGGCGTGCTGTACGAGAGCCTGCTGCACCCGCTGACCATCCTGTCCACCCTGCCCTCGGCCGGCCTGGGTGCGCTGCTGGCGCTGCGGGCACTGGACATGGAGTTCTCGCTGATCGCGCTGATCGGCGTGGTGCTGCTGATCGGCATCGTGATGAAGAACGCCATCATGATGATCGACTTCGCGCTGAGCCGGCAGAAGCAGGCCGCCGAACGTGGTGGGTACGACGGTGGCGAGCTACCAGCCGCCGTGGCCATCTACCGCGCCGCCCAGCTGAGGCTGCGGCCCATCCTGATGACGACACTGGCCGCCTTCTTCGGTGCCCTGCCGCTGGTGGTGGGCATGGGCACGGGCTCCGAGATCCGCCAGCCCCTGGGCATCACCGTCGCCGGCGGCCTGCTGCTGAGCCAGCTGCTGACTCTCTACACCACGCCCGTCGTCTTCGTCGCGCTGGACCGGCTGCGGCGCGCCCTGCCCCGGCTGCGGCGCCGCACCGCGTCCTTCCCGCCGGCCCTGCCGGCAAGTTCCTGATCGCCCGATGTCGTTTCGTTCCCCGTTTCGATTTCTATTCCTGCTGATGGCCGTGGGCTTCGCCGGCTGTGCCGCCAGCCCACCACCGCGTCTGGACCCGCCGGTCGCCCCCACCGCCTTCAAGAACGCCGTCGCCGCGCCCACCATCACCGTGCCAGATGCCTGGTGGCAGCTCTTCCAGGACCCGCAGCTCGACGCGCTGCAGGCCCAGCTGCTGATCGGCAACGAGGACGTGCGCGCCGCCGTGGGCCGCGTGGATGCTGCCCGCGCGGCCCTGGGCCAGCTGCGGGCCGCGCTGCAACCCTTGTTGGGCGTGACTGCAAGCGCCACCCGCGCCGACACCGGCACATCGACACAGAACACGCTGCGCGCCGATCTCACCGCCAGCTGGGAGCCCGACCTCTTCGGCCGCCTGCGCGGCGCCAGCAATGGCGGCACGGCGCGGCTGCAGGCCAGCGAGGCCGACCTGGCCGCGCTGCGCCTGACCGCCCAGGCCACGCTGGTGCAAAACTACCTCGACCTCCGCGCGGCCGAGGCGCAGCAGGCCCTGTTCGAGCGCAGCATCACGGCCTACGAACGCTCGCTGGCGCTGACGCAGGACCGCTACAAGGGCGGCCTGGTGTCGGTGGCCGACGTGCTGCAGGCCGACACCCAGCTGCGCACCGCCCAGGTCCAGGCCGTGGAGGCCGCCAACACACGCGCCCTGGCCGAACACTCCATCGCGGTGCTGCTGGGCCAGGCGCCGAGCAACTTAAACCTGACCGCCACCGCCCGCCTGCCCGCCGCGCCGCCGGTGCCCGCGCTGCTGCCCGGCAGCCTGTTGCAGCGCCGCCCCGACGTGCGCGCCGCCGAGCGCCGCGTGGTCGCGGCCGCCGCCCAGGTCGGCGTGGCCGATGCGGCCTTCTTCCCCAGCCTGACGCTGTCCGCCAGCGCCGGCACGCGTGCGAGCCGGCTGGGCTCGCTGTTCGACGGGCCGTCGCTGGTCTGGTCTCTCGGCCCGGCGCTCGCCCAGAAGCTGCTGGACGGCGGCGCCCGCTCCGCCGCCAGCGACCAGGCACGCGCCGAGGCCGAACAGGCCGCCTCGGCCTACCGCAAGACCGTGCTGCTGGCCCTGCAGGAAGTGGAAGACCGGCTGCTGCTGGCCACCCAACTGCAGACCCAGCAGCAACTCCAGGCCCGCGCGCTGGACGCCGCCCAGCGCCTGCTCGACATCACCCAGGAGCAATACCGCGTCGGCACCGTCAGCTATCTGAATGTCGTCACGGCGCAGACGGCGGTGTTGAGCAGCGAGCGCAGCCTGCTGGACCTGAGGGCGCGGCAGCTGAGTGCAACGAACCAGTTGCTGAAGAATGTGGCGGGGCGGTGGTAGGCGCAAACAGTCACGGTCGCCTGAGCACTTGCTCGTGAGCAATCCGCGCTGTTAGGTAGCTGCTTTGCAGGGCGCAGCTGTCATTCGCGATGGCTTGACGCGCCGCCACGGCGGTGACGCCGTCAGATGACCGCTGCTGCGGTTGGCGGAATCACGCGATCGACCCGGAGCCGCCGTCGGTCCAAGCGCGATGAGCGACAGCAAGGTGCACGAAGGTGAAATTTGTCGAGCCTCAGCATGGGGCTGGTCAGTGTCGTTCGGGGCGCAGTAATTGACCGACCGGTTCCATCACACTGGTCACTGCGCGCTACTGGCCTGACCGGCAGCATCAACCTCGCAACCAACCTGTTGGCTGCGGCCTCCGAACCGTACCTGGTTGAACGACCGCTGCGCCGTTTCACAACGGTCTCAAATCGCCACCCTGAGCGGCCGGTCAACGGCAACGAATTCGTCACCTGAAACTGGTCATTCAGCTTTGTACATCGGCGGTCACCGATCACGTCCCGGCACAGTGACAAACATGGCAACGCATGCTCACCTGACAGCCATTTCAAGCGAGACGGAACTCGTCGTCAGTGCCGTCAATGTGCCAAGCCCTTCGAGTCGCGAGCACAAAGCTGTCGTCAGAGCATACGAGTCGGCTGACCCCACGGGGCCGCAGATTGTCTTTGCAGCGACAATCACTTCTGAGCGAATTTCTCATAGAACGGCGGCCTTTGTCAGTTATGTCACGAGACCCTTTCGCGCTGGCGCTCCGCCTGCTTGGCAATCGTTTGCTATCCCCCTAAAACTACGGCTCCCTCTCACCCAGGAGCTGTCGTGCGCAATCTTCAAATCAGCCTTGGCCAACAAACGTCTGGTAGGCAACAGGATGGCTTTTTCGCGCATCACGGTCCCTGGGCGCCTGGCGTCCGGCTGTTTCGCAACTTGGGGTTCGCCGCCAAGACCAGCTTGATCTCACTGGTCATCCTGTTTCCGGTGTTGGCTTTGCTGAGTTGGCTGGTGCAGGGCGGTTACGACGCTGCCCTCGAAGCGCGCAAGACAGCACTGCGTCAGCATGTTGAGATCGTGGTGGGGATCGTTAAGGCGGCGCAGGCGCAAGAATCGCTCGGTACCTCGAGGGATGCCGCCCAATCTGCCGCCAAGCAGGCCATCGCCGCGCTGCGATACGACGGCAAGGAATATTTCTGGATCAACGACATGAATGCCCACGTCGTCATGCATCCGATAAAGCCTGAACTCAACGGCAAAGATGCTTCAAGCATCAAAGACCCGAATGGCAAAGCCGTGTTCGTGGCGTTTGCCGACCAAGTACGACGTGCAGGTAAGGGCTTTGTCGAGTATCAATGGCCCAAGCCGGGCAACGATCAGCCGGTCGACAAGTTGTCCTACATCGAGGGATTCGAGCCTTGGGGCTGGGTGATTGGCACCGGGCTTTACATCGACGATTTGCGAACCAAATTCCTACAGAGCATGGCCGAAGTGGCCTTGGTCATTTTCGCAGTGTCGATGGTCGTGGCTTACCTCTTCGTCAGCTTCTATAGGGTGATGAATGGCGGTCTGAACGAGACGCGCCGTCATTTGCACGCCATGACGAACGGCGACCTCACGACCTCTCCGGCGCCGTGGGGGCGCGACGAAGCGGCCCAGCTGATGCGCGATCTGGCGGCCATGCAGGACTCGCTGCGGCGGGTCGTCTCTCGAGTGCGGGAGGCAAGCACGTCGATCGTGGACTCGAGCAACACCGTGGCGCAGGGCGCCAGCGACCTGGCTTCCCGCACTGAGCAGGCCGCTGCCAATCTCGAGCAGACCGCTGCCTCGATGGAGCAAATCTCCGCGACCGTTAACAGCACTTCGGAGCACACGACGACCGCAGCCAACGTAGCGCGTGACAACGCGGCCATGGCCACGGAGGGCGGCCAGGTGATGGCCGACGTCGTGCACTCGATGCAGCAGATCCGAGAGGCCTCCACCCAGATTTCGGACATCATCGGCACGATCGACAGCATCGCGTTTCAGACCAACATCCTTGCACTCAACGCAGCCGTGGAGGCGGCCCGTGCAGGGGAGCAGGGGCGAGGCTTCGCCGTTGTCGCGAGCGAGGTTCGATCCCTGGCAAAGCGCAGCGCCGACGCGGCCAAGCAGATCAAGCAGCTGATCCAGGGCAGCGTCGATCGAGTCGAGTCCGGTGTCGAGACCGTCGAGCGCGCAGGTAGCACCATGCGCGACATCGTGCAGGCCTCAGGACGTGTCGATACGCTGCTCGGTGAGGTGCGGAACGGCACGCGCGAACAAACCTTGGGCATCCGGCAAGTCGGCGAAGCCGTGACTGATCTGGACCGAACCACCCAACAAAATGCGGCGCTTGTAGAAGAAACCGCTGCCTCGGCGGAAGAACTCAAGGTGCTGGCAGACCAACTCTCACGGCAGGTCGAACACTTCGTGCTTCCGTGAGAGTGGGCTGAAGGTGGGATAGTGCTTCAACTCTTTTATCGGGGACGGGTCGAAGTTACAAAGAGCCCGAGGGAAGCAGGTAACAGGCTACTCCAAAGCCGCCGGTCGCCGATGGCCGCACATGGCCGACTGCCGACTCACTTTCCCGGAGAGCCAGCCCCAGGCGACTGCACATTCAAGAACGGAACCGGCGCTCCCGCATAAATCGCTTGGGGCAGCTTGCCGTCCCATCGTTCGGCCTTGGCACGCTCCACCTCGATGCGGCGAAGTTCCAGCACGTCCTTGCTCTGCGCGAGGGCCGAGCTTTGCACACGCAGGGCCTCGGCCGCCGCCTTGGCTACCGTGAGGTTGGCGTAGGCCTCGCCGTCGGCCTGAGCCTTGCGGGCATTGGCCTCGGCCTCGGCGATGGCGACCTTTTGCTTCTGCTCGGCCTCGACGGTCTTGAGCTTGTTCTCGGCGGCGAGGCGCAGCTGTTCCTGCGTGACCTTGTCGTTGATGGCGTGCATGTACGACTCAGAGAACGAGAAGTTGCGCATGTCGATGCTGATCACCTGGGCGCCGTAGAGTGAGAGCTTCTCGCGCAGAGCGGCGCCGATGTCGCTGGAGACCTTGGCTCGCTGGGCGATCAGATCGGGTGCGGTGTAGCGCGCGGTGACAGCCTTGAACACCTCCTGGGTGGCCGTCTGAACGTAGGAGGCGAGATTGCCGTCGTGCGAGTATTTCTCGAAGACTTCGGCCACGCGGTCGGTGCCGATGCTGTAGCGCACCGTCATGCTCACTTTCACGGGCTGGGTATCGCTGGTGCTGCCCTCGGCGTTCTCGATATCGGCGCGCTCGGCGCGGATGCTGAAGTTGGAGAGCTTCTGCCAGGGTGGCAGCACAGCGAGGCCCTCGGCCTCGATGCCGACGATGCGTCCGAACTGGGTCACCACGCCGCGGCTGCCGGTGGGCACGGAGTAAAACGGCCAGAGCAGGCGCAGCAGCACCAGCCCCACAACCACGGCGAGCAGGAACTTGAAGCCCCTGAACGTCAGCTTGAATCTATCCCCTGAGTCGAATTCCATATGACCTCCCTGTCACGGTGATGGCCAAGGCATGGTAGCTACTGGGGTGTATGGACGGTGTAAGTGTCCCAGCCCCGGTTCACGTGGGCCCGTGCAGCGCCAGACCACCGCGCCGCCGCTCCAACACCGCTTGGCGCATTGCCAGTGAGCCCGATAACGGGGTCCCCCAATTGGGTGACCATCCCGGCCGAACTCCTCTTCAGCCTTGACAGACTTCAATCGGTCGCGGTGGGGACGGAGATAGCTCCCCGCCCCCGCACGGATCCGTACGTGCGGCACTACCGCATGCGGCCCCTGCCTTGGGTCATGACGCGAAGCGCCGAAAACAACCCGCACACCATGGTGCCTGCGTGGCTCATAGAGAACGAGCCTGCGGCTGCCAACGGTGACGCGCAAGCCGGCCGGGCGTGTTGATCCGCATGACTGACGTTGCATCAGTGGCGCCTGCCCACCCGCAGCTTTAACCCAACCGGAAACATCGTGAAAGCCAGGCGCTCCGGCGGATCGCGGCCGTCGGCTGTACCAACTTCGATCAGCTCGTAGTCGCGCGCGAGGGTGGCCAGAACCATCTTCATCTCCAGCATCGCCAGATAGCGGCCTGGGCACAGGCGCGGTCCTGCGCCAAAGGGCATGGAGGCCTTGGTCAGCTCATGGTCTTGCCCGGCGGCGCGCCAGCGTTGCGGCCGGTACTGCGCGGCGTCGCCAGCCACGGCGGTGTCGACGGCGCCCGGTCGCATGAGGCAGATCAGCTGGGCGCCGCGCGGCATGGCTATTCCCTCGACGACCGTGTCGCGGCAGGCCTCGAACATCAGGATCTGCGCCACCGGCTTCAGCCGCATGGCCTCGTTGACGCAATCCTCGATCCACTCCAGGCCGCGGGCCGCATCGAACTGGCGTGGCATGTCCTCACCAGCGGCCAACGCGGCGTCCACCTGGGCCACCAGCGAATCCCATTCGCCGCGATGGCTGTGCAGCAGGTACAGGGTCCAGCCCAGGGTGTTGGCGGTCGTGTCCTCGCCGGCCAGCAGCACCGTCAGGACATTGCCCAGCAATTGCTCGTCGCTCAGGCCCGCACCGGCCTCGTCGCGTGCGCTGATCAAGGCCTCCATGAGGTTGGTCGGATGCTGCTGCAGTTGCGGGTCTCGCGCGATGCGCTCGCGCGCCTGCGCGATGACGCGGTAACCGGCCTCGTGTACCTTGGCCAAGTGCGCGTCGAATGCGCGGTCGGAGGGCAGCTTGATCCAGCGCCACCAGGGCAGGGGCGCGAAAATACGCTTCATCACCATCGGAAAGACCTGGTCGAGGTGGCCCTGCAGCGCATCGTCCGGATGGCACAAGGTGTTCATCTCGATGCCGAAGGCCAGGCCCGACGTCACGTCCACCATGTAGCGCATCAGCAGGGTCTGGAGGTCGATGGCCTCGCCGCTGCGCGCTGCCTCATCCAGGCACAGGCGCAACTGCTCGGTGACGCGCACCAGTGCGGGGAAGAAGCGCTTCAGGTGGCCCGGGTCGAAGGCGCGCATCACCAGCTTGCGCTGGCGCAGCCAGTCCTCCCCCTCGGCCGAGAACAGGCCTTTGCCGCCGACCTCATCGATGACGCGCTGCATGCCTTGCAGGCGACGCCAGCCGTCAGGCCGGTCGCGCAGCAGCTTTGAAATCAGATCGCTGCGCGCGACCACCAGCGCAGCGCAGGGGCCGAGATGCACGCGGTACAGCGGCCCGTAGTCTCGGGCCCACTGCTCAAACTGGAGATGCATGCTGGCCAGGTCGATCTGCGCGACGTTTCCCAACAGCGGCAGCGGACGAGGGCCCGGCAGCGAGGACAGCGGCCTCGGGGTGACGGTGGGGGCGGGGCCGTCGGCGACGGAATTGACCATGTCAGATCCCTCCTGGTGTCCCGGCCAGTTTAGAAAGCAGGGCAAGCGCTGCGAATCCTCAATGGAAGGTAGAAGGACTCGGCCGTGCCTCGCTTGGACCCGCAGATCGCCTGATGCGAACGACCCTGACCCGCCTGACGCCGCCAAGCCGTTCAAACCCATGGGCGCTCACGAGAGCGTTGGGCGAGGTCGTCGGGTCTCTCAGCGCTTGATCACCGCATACTGCGCCGCCCCATCCCGCTGATACAGCAGGCTCAAGGCCTGCCGCCTATCGGTGTGGAGGATGAGCAGCTCCAGTTGCCGCACCGACCCCAGGTCGGCCGGGCCCAGGGCCAGCAGCACGTCGCCCTCCTGCAGGCCGGCCCTGGCGGCGGCGCCGGTGCTGGCGGTCACGCGCAGGCCGCCGCGCTCCAGGCGCAAGGCCGTGCGCTCCTCGGCCTTGAGCTCGGCCAGTTGCAGGCCGAGGGCGGCGACGGCGCTGGTGGGCGCGGGTGGCGCCGCGCCGCGTGCATCGGCCACTTGCGTCTCCGCCGGCTGCTCGCCCACCTGCACCTTCAGCGACTCGGTCTTGCCACGCCGCCAGACCTGCAGCTGCTGCTCGCTGCCCGGCTGGCTGTGGCTGACCCAGCGCGACAGCTCGACGGGCTGCGCAATGACCTGGCCATTGAAGCGGGTGACGATGTCGCCCGCCTCCACGCCCGCACGCTCGGCCGGGCCGTCGGGCTCCACGGCGCGCACCAGCACGCCCTCCTTGCGCGGCAGGCCCAGGGATTCGGCCACCTGCGGGTCCAGCTCGGCCAGGCGCACGCCGATGCGGCCGCGCACGACGCGGCCGAGCTTCTGCAGGTCGTCGGCCACGCGCTGCACCTCGTCCACGGGAATGGCGAAGGAGATGCCCTGGAAACCGCCCGAGCGGGTGTAGATCTGCGAGTTGATGCCCACCACCTCGCCGCGCAGGTTGAGCAGCGGGCCGCCCGAGTTACCGGGGTTGATGGCCACGTCGGTCTGGATCAGCGGCACCAGCTCGCCGGTGTCGCGCGACTTGGCGCTGACGATGCCGGCGGTGACGGTGGATTCCAGCCCGAAGGGTGAGCCGATGGCCACCACCCACTCGCCCACCTTGAGGCGGGACACGTCCCCCAGCGTCACCACTGGCAGGCCCTGGGCCTCGATCTGCAGCACGGCCACGTCGCTGCGCTCGTCGCTTCCCACCAGCCTGGCCTTGAACTCGCGCTGGTCGGTCAGGCGCACGAAGATCTCGGCCGAATCGGCCACAACATGGGCGTTGGTCAGCACACGGCCGTCGGCGCTGACGATGAAGCCCGAGCCCACGCCCCGGTCGCGCGGCGTGTCGTCGGACTCTTCACGGCGCGCGGTACGGCGCGGCGTGGCTGTCGTGCGGATGTTGACGACCGCCGGGCCGACACGTTCCACCAGCGTGGGGATGTCCACGATGGTGGTCTGGGCGGACAGCGGCGGGGCGGCGCCGGCCGTGAGCGCGGCGGCCAGCGCGAGGACGAGCAGCGGGCGGGAGGGCGCCATGGTCAGCGCGCCGCCACGCTGGCAACACCGGCCGCAGCGCGCAGGTCGGCCAGCGTCACGACGCCGGGCCCGTGCAGGGCGGCGACCTGGGCCACGTCGAGCTTGAGCCTCTCCACGTTCTGGTAGAGGTTGACCGTGTAGGGGTTGAGGCTGGTGGGGCGCGGCGCGTTGGCGGGCAGCGGCGTGTAGGCATCGGCCTGCACCAGGATCCTGGACTGCGGCAGATAGACCAGGGCGAAGGCGTCGTTGTGGCCGCTGCCGGCGATCTCGTGGATCTCGATGGCGCGGCTGCCGTCGTTGATGACCAGCTTGCCGCGGAAGGTCTGGAAGCGCGGCGCCCTGGGCGCCTTGGCGAGCTGGTCGGGCTCCAGCGTGCGCGGCGCGGCCCAGGCGGACTCGTAGAAGGCGAGGTTGGGTTCGACGGTGACGATGGTGGCGCCCTCGGCCACCAGCGTACGCAGGCCGCCGGAGTGGTCGAAGTGGGCATGGGTGTTGATCAGCGTGCGCACCGGCTTGTTGGGGAACTCCGCCTTGAGCTTGGCCAGCACGGCCTGCGAGCGTTCTTCGCTCAGCGGCGCCTCCACCAGCACGAGGTGGTCGCGCTGCTCGATGACGACGCTATGGTGGGTGCCGCCGGTCACGTAGTGCACGCCTTCGGCCAGCTTGGCGAGGTTGACGGTGACGGGCGCGGGCTTGGCCTCGCGCACGTTCTGCGGCACGTCCAGCCCCGCCAGGGCACCGGCCTTGACCTCGCCGACCTGCAGGTCCAGCACCGGGTGGCCGCCTTGGCTGCGCAGGATCCGGCTGGGGAAGGGGATGCCGTTGAAGTCGCGCCAGCCCTCGAAGCGGGTCTCCACCAGCGTGTCGCCCAGCACCGGCGTGGGCACCCAGGTCTGGATGCGCTCGACCTGACCGGCGGCGTTGAGCCAGCCCACATAGCGCCACTTGCCGTCCACGGTGAAGGACAACTCGTTGCCATTGACCGTGGCGCCGTTGACCTGGGCCGCCTTGATGAAGCCCTGCGGAGTGGACCAGATCTCCGCCGCACGCTCCGCGACGGTGGCCGGCTGCGCAGTGGCCGCCGGCAGGGGCTGGGCGTTGGCGGCCACGACCTGGCGGTTCCAGGCGTAGCCGGCGGCGACGTACTGGTCCACCGACTGCTCCACCGGCTCCGGGCGCGCGCGGCCGGCCTCCACCAGCTGCTTGCGGGTCTGCTGCACGCGCTCGGCACGGGCAGCGAAGTCGATGTCGGCCTGGTAGCGGCTGATGGCAAACGCCGGCCACGGCAGGCCGGGCGCCGGCGCCTGGCCGAACTGGAACCAGCGGCCGGTGCCCGAGAAGCTCAGGCCCTGGACCGAGTCCGCCTGCAGCGCGCGGCTGGCATCGGCCAGGCTGGGGCCGCCGGTCGAGGCGCAGCCGGCCAGCAGGCCGGCGAGAGCGAGGCCGGTGGCCAGGCGAGCGAGTTGGGGGGCGCGGGGCATGAGGCGGTCTCCGGTTGAGCAAGGCGATGCCCCTGCATCGCAAGCTGCATGCCGAGCTTCAGCGCGGTTTTTGGAGGTTTTGCGCCGTTTTCTGCTCACCCGGCAACAGCACCCGTGCGCCGCTGCTGGTTTCTCAGCAGTCGGCTAGTCGCGCTGCATCGGCGCGCGCCGCGACAGCGCCGCCTGCAGCCTGGCGACGAGGGCCGGGTCGAGGGCTTTGCGGGCAAACAGGGAGGCGACGCGGTGGCCAACCACGATCTCGGGCCCGAGATGCGCCCGGGCTATGCCCAGCGCCGGCAGGTAATGCCTGAGCACGTCACGCGTCAGGCACAGGCCGTCCAGCCGCCCCAGCTCCAGCATGCGCAGGCCCTTGTCGAAGCCGCTGACCTCGACCCACTTCAGCC
>Ga0194137_10000414_pt1 | contig 28929 bp, 27 predicted proteins | sample TARM_MetaG_T3_14_FD_134025 | JGI IMG/M metagenome (GOLD analysis project Ga0194137, IMG submission 134025) | Freshwater microbial communities from Pennsylvania, USA, analyzing microbe dynamics in response to fracking - TARM_MetaG_T3_14 (version 2) | ecosystem: Environmental > Aquatic >... | reverse complement strand
TTTTATCAGCAACTGCGGAGATAATTATCTAAAGAATGCAAAAGGAGCTTTTCCCTTAGAGGAAGTGTTCGATGACTTTTTTACCGCAGAGGGATTCAACTATATTCCCAAGGAGGATATCCTCGAAAAAGTATACCGTCGATTTCCCAAGGAGTATTTGATGATCGGAGATCGGAAAAAGGATATGGATGCCGGTGTGAAAAATCAAATTAAAACCATTGGTTGCACCTATGGATATGGTACAAAAGAAGAACTAAAAAAAGCGGATCTGTTGATTGATGATATTCAGGAACTGAAAAACTATTTATAATATAACCTGAATCAAAGACACAACCTGAATGGAAGGCACAACACGAATGGAAGATACATCCCGAGTCAAGGGTATATCCGAACCAAAACAGAAAAAAACACCCTTATCCAATGATATGATAAAGGGTGTTTTTGTTCGTATCAGTTACTGATTCAACAGCTTGAAGTAATGATATAAAAGGCTGGCACCGGCACCGGTTCCCCCAACGGGACATAAATCCTTTTTCTTATCTGTCCATGCGGTACCTGCGATATCCAAGTGAACCCAGGGCAAATCCTTGGCAAAGGATTGAACAAATAAGCCGGCGGTAATGGTTCCCGCTAATCGGGGGCCGGAATTTTTAATATCCGCAATATCGGACTTTAACATCTCCAAATAACTTTTTTCTGCGGGCAGTCGCCAAACCTTTTCCAAAGAGTTTTCGGAAGCTCTTTCCAGGAGTTTGGCCATTTCATCATCGGTGGAAAGATACGGGGTAATATCCTTACCCATGGCGACTAAGGCAGCCCCTGTTAGTGTGGCAATATCAATAATTTTAGTGGCCCCTTCTTTTTCGATGGCGTAGGTTACGGCATCGGCTAGGGTAAGGCGTCCTTCTGCATCGGTGTTGGTAATTTCGATGGTTTTTCCTGCCATGGAACCGATCACATCGCCGGGTCGAAAGGCATCGCCGGAAATCATGTTTTCGCAGGCGGCCACCACAGCGGTGATGTTTACCTTGAGCCCCTGCTTGGCAATTGCGGACATCGCTCCGATTACGGCAGCGGAACCACCCATATCCATTTTCATTGTAAGCATGCCATCGGTGGGTTTAATGGAATAGCCTCCGGAATCATAGGTAAGACCTTTTCCGATAAGTCCGTAAATTTCATCACTTTCACCGTCCCCATGATATTTCATGACAATGAGTTTCGGAGAATTATTAGAACCCCGACCGACGGTCAGGAAGGCTTCAAGACCCAGGTCTTCGATTTCTTTTTCATCCTTTACGGTAACGGAAAATCCGAAGATTTCTCCCTGCTGTTGGGCAGCTCTGGCAAGGGTTGAAGGATTAAGTGCATTGGCGGGTTCATTTACCAGATCCCTGGCAATGCAGATGCTAAGGCCTTCATGAATTCCTTCGGAAAGTAGGCTTTCCAGAAGCAGGAGCTGCTCCTCATCCTTGGAAAAAAGATAGATATCCTGCATAACTTCTTTAGAATTTTTTTCGTTTTCCGATTCTTTTTCTCTTTGGTATTTCAAAAATTCATAATCCGCTAAGGTAAAGGTTTTACCCACTACGGGTAGAATTTTTTCAAAGGGAATCAGTTCTTCCAGCACGCTTAAATCCACGGTTAAAGAAGACGCTTTTTCAGATTTGGCTTTTTGAAATCCCTTCGCTAAGCTGGAAGAAAGTACTTCCAGGGAAAAATCCTCTTTCTTTCCTAAACCTACTAGAATCAAAGTCTCGGGAAGTTCACCTTCATAAAAAGAAAGAAGGCTCAGGGTGTCTTTTTTACCTTCAAAAGGCTTTCTGGTGGCTTTTTTTTCCAAGACTTCCTTAAGATTTCCGGGGTAGGATTCGCCGTGAATCCCCTCTCTCTCAAAGACCGGCAAAAGCAGGGCTTTGGTTTCTTGCAAAATACTAATTCCTTTCAGTGATATATTCATTGTGATCACTCCTTATATTCAATTTGTAAAACGTAACAGTACTCTACATTGTATTTACCCTAGAATGTCAAAAGTTATCACATGGGCAGAATTTTATGGATAAATCAACCGATAAATATGCTATGATAGTAGAAAGAAATTTCAGGAGGAATGCAAATGGAAAAACATTATTGTTTTCAAGGTTTTGATACCGTAGAGTTGGCAAAAACATACGGGACGCCCTTATATGTTCTTTCAGAGGATCTGATTCGTGAAAAATGCCGGGAAGTTCAGGAAACCTTTTTGAACGTTTATCCAAATACCAAAGCGGTATATGCCAGCAAAGCTTTCTTAACCAAGGCGATGTGTAAAATAATTGAATCGGAAGGATTAGGTCTTGATGTGGTGTCGGGAGGAGAGTTATTTACAGCCAGGGAAGCCGATTTTCCCATGGATAAGGTAATCTTTCACGGCAATAATAAATCCTTTGAAGAGCTGGAAATGGCTATCGAATTAGGTGTAGGAAGAATTGTTGTGGATTTTGAAGAAGAAGTGGAAATGATTGAGTCCCTGGCAAAAGAAAAAGAGAAAGTGGTGAACTGTCTTTTTCGAATTACGCCTGCCGTCGAAGGGAAAACCCATAAATACATTATGACCGGACAAAAGGACTCCAAATTCGGAATCCCCCTTGAGCTTGAAAGCTTACAAAGACTGGTGGAAAAAACTATGAAATCTTCGCGGATTACCCTGCGGGGTTTTCACTTTCACATTGGATCTCAGCTTTTTGAAAATCATATTTATGACGGAGCTATACAAATAATCGGAAAGCTGGCTAAGGATGTGAAAACCCTTCAGGGAATGGACCTGGAGGAATTAAACGTCGGAGGAGGATTCGGAATTCAATACCGGGGGGATGAAAAGACGAAATCCATTTCCTTTTTTACAGATGTTATCATGAAAAGTGTAAAGAATACCTTCGAAGCCTTAGCACTACCGGTACCTAAAATTATTATCGAGCCCGGCCGATGGATAGTTGGGGAGGCCGGAATTACCCTGTATACCATCGGGGCAATCAAAGAAATTCCGGGGGTCAGAACCTATGCCAGCATAGATGGAGGACTTCCCGACAACCCGAGACCGGCATTATACGGAGCAAAGTATGATGGGGTAATTGCTAATAAAGTCCGGGAAGAAAGCGTGGAAGTCGCAACCATTGCAGGAAAATGCTGTGAATCCGGAGACATCTTAATCTGGGATTTAGCAGTGCCAAAGTTAACCTTTGGAGATATATTAGCCGTGAAAAACACCGGTGCATACAACTACTCTATGGCCAGCCATTATAATAAAATACCGAAACCGGCGGTACTGCTCTTATCGGGTAAAGCGGCAAGTATTATTGTGAAGCGGGAGAGTTATTCGGATTTATTACAACAGGAAGAAATGCCCCGGCACTTGAAAGAGTAATAAAAACCGGGTAAAATTTAAATTTTCAAAAAACAATCCGGAATCCCTTGACAGATCCATCGGGAAAATATATAATAATGATAATCGTTATCAATAGACACTATTCGTTTAGTATATAGCAATACAAAATAATTAAGGAGGCGTTTATTATGACCGCATTATTAGTTGGTGGAGATCAGTTGGGAAATATACCGGAGACCCTTCGATGTCAGGGGATCGACAAACAAATTCACTGGACAGGACGAAAGAAGAAACTTCGAAAAGCAAAGATACCAAAGGAAACGGATATGATCATTCTTTTTTACGATTATTTGGAACATAACATTGCAAGCATTATTAAGGAACAGGCAAAACAGCAAAATATTCCCTGTGTGTTCTCGAAGCGGGCAATCAGTGATTTGCATATGCAACTGGAAAGATGTAGTAACTGTAAGCTGAAAAATGTATGTCAAGGTGGTCCTATGGCAAGCTAGCAGGACTCGCAGAACCTTTCAATTTTTCTGAAAAAATGATACAATACACTCAGCATTTCATCAATGCTGAGTTTTTTCTTTAGGGAGGGATTTTGTGGATGTAATGTGGAATAATCTGAACGGCTTTGTATTGGGAGCAGCAATCATTGTGATTGTAACAACGATCGCGATCTGGGGAAATCTGTTTTACGAAATAGCCAAGAGCCTGTTTAATTTGGAAGAGACCTTGGCATCCAGAAAAAATGAGGGATGGAACTCAATAAAAACCTCTACCGTGTTTTTAGCATTCATCATCGTAATGCAGGGGCTGACCCTTCATATGACATTAAACAGAGCCGCAGACCCCTTGATTGAAGAAGGTGAAATTGATCACTGGATTGAATTATACAAAATAGAAGAGACCCTGGAATATCGTGATCGTTATTCCGAGGAAGAGGATTGGTACATATACCATGGAATCAGTAGTTTTTTAGGACGGGGTATAGCAGACACCGGTTTTTTAATTACACAGCTGGGTATGTTTTTTCAAAGTTTATATCGGGGTAACCGCAAAAAAAGATTGACGGACAGAGGGCTTTATACGGAAGAAGGTAAGAAAAAATTCATTAATATTAAAAAATACAGGATCAATAAAAATATAGATGAGAAAACCTATGAGCTGAAGCTTTATTTAAAGAACAAAAAAATCTTATTCTGGCAATCTAAGGAGGAACCTAAAAAAATCATTTTGGATGTAGATAAAAGAGATGTACGGGCGTTGGAAGATTTATTTCGATTGGAAGATGTTAAAAAGGAGGAGATCGCATGATTACGTATGAAAGTGTATTGCAAGCAAAAAAACGAATTGAAAAGGTGATCCATAAAACACCCCTGGAACATTCCATCTATTTAAGCGATCAGAATAAACAGGTGTATTTAAAATTAGAAGCTCAGCAAAGGCTAAAGAGTTTTAAGATACGTGGTGCCTTAAGCAAAATGACCAATCTTACGGAAGAGGAAAAAAAGCTGGGAGTGATTACGGTCTCATCGGGAAACCATGGTAGCGGGGTAAGCTATGCCAGTTCCATTATGAAGGATGTGAAAGCCACTGTGGTGGTACCGGAGTCCACACCGGAATCCAAGGTGGAAAAAATCCGCTATTACGGAGCTACGGTTATTCAAAAGGGTGAGAATTATGACGCAGCCAACGCCTATGCCAAGGGTTTGATCGAAAAAGAGGGACTGACCTATATTGATGCCTGTTCCGACGAAGATGTGATCTCGGGGCAGGGAACCATGGGCCTGGAGATCTTGGAATTGAATCCCAATATTGATACGATTCTTATACCAATTGGCGGAGGCGGCATGATTACAGGAATAAGCGTTGCAGCTAAGGCCATTAAACCGGAGATTAATATCATCGGAGTGCAAACGGAAGCTTGTCCCGCCATGGCCGCTGCCATGAGAGATGAAGTATTTTACGAAGAGTATCCTACGGACCCCAGTATTTGTGATGCATTAGTGGGAGGGGTAGGAAGGATTCCTTACGAAATGTCGAAAAGTGCCATAGACGATATTATTATTGTCTCGGAAAAGGCGATCAAGGAAGCCACGAAGCATCTGTTGGTTAAAGAAAAAGTGGTATCGGAACCATCCGGTGCCGTGGGAATCGCCGCGCTTATGGAGCACGGGGATAAAATAACGGGACGGGAAATAGCAGTGGTGATTTCCGGTGGGAATTTAGACGAAAATCTTATGAAAAAGCTGTTGGGAATTTAATCCCAACAGCTTTTTTATTGATCGTGTCCTGGAATAAAAAAACAACTTACAACTCCGGTACCGGAATTTTCTTGATCCCACCGGGGGTCAGTTTATCATGCAGCTTATTTCGATAATCCTCAAGGTAAGGAATTTCTTCCCGTGCCCAGTAAAGGGCTTCTTTATCAATGGCTCGAATCATCAGTTCCTCTTTCTTATCCGAGGCTTCTGCGAGTAAATCCCCTAAAGGACTAACCAATTTGCTTTTTCCACAGCTGTGATTTCCTACAGTGTTTACGCCAAGCACATATACCGTGTTGTCCAGGGACCTTGCCGGCAGTTGAATATCCCAGCGATGGGAAGCTCCGAGGGACCAAACAGAAGGACAAACAATGATTTCCGCTCCGGCCAAGGCAAGTAATCGGCTGGGTTCCGGAAATTCCATCTCGTAACAGATAAGAATCCCGATGGTGCCTACTTTGGTTTTAAATACCGGGTATTCAATCTTACCCGGGGTGAAGATTTGAGATTCTCTCCCCCAAAGCAGACTTTTTCGAACAATTCCCCGTAATTCTCCGTCATTGTCGATCACTGCAACGGAAATATGAAGATGATCTCCCTCCCCTTTTTCCACAAAGGGACAGATGATTGAGGCATCGGCTTTTTTTGCTTCCTCCTGCATGATTGAGACCGTCTTTCCTTCACGGGTTTCCGCCAGTAAACTGAAGGCATTTTTTGATAAATAATACCCCGTAGTCCAAAGCTCCGGTAAAACGATTAAGTCCACGTTTTCTTCCGAGGCTTTCCGGATATAGTCGATTCCCCGTTTTAGATTTGCATCCACATCGTGCATAATAGGCGTTAATTGAACCGCTGCTACTTGAAACATTCACATTCCTCCTTAGTAACCGAAGATTTTATGAAAACTTCGGATTTTTTCTTAAGATATGTTGAAATTTAAAAGTTAATATGGTTAGAGTTTTTGTTATACTATAGATAAATAAAAAACTGAAAATGGAGATGATAAGCCATGAAAAAAGGATTACTGATCACCCTGGGAGTTATAGTTTTATTGATTGTTCTCAGACCCTTTGTCCGAGACTATATAGACTTGATTAATTATAACAGAGAGATCGAAAACCTTCAAATTGAAAGTCCCGAGATCGAAAATCTTGAGGATGGAGAATATTATGGGGAATATATCCTGTATGCTATCGAGGCTCGGGTTTGGATCGAAGTTCAATCGGGAGAAATAATGGAAATCAACCTGGATCATGATCATGAGCGGGGATATAATGCAGAGGAAATTACGGATAGGGTGATAGCCGAACAACGCTTAGAAGTGGACACGGTAACGGGAGCAACCCACAGTAGCAAAGTCATATTAAAGGCTATTGAAAAAGCTCTTTCCCAAGGGGATTTTGAAGAGTAGCGAAAAAAACGGATAGAATCCGAGAATATAATTAGAGCCACATACAAATTATAGGTTCTTATGAATACTCTCGCCACTTAATTTCTACGAAGGTTCTTATAGATAATACAAGATAAGGTCTAAAATAGTGGCGATGGTAAACACCACAAAGGCTCGATAAAAATGAATGATTCGTTCCTTTCGAAGAGAGAGTTTCTCTAAATACTGTTCTTTCAAATCGTTTTTAAACATATTCTTAAAAATCTTCTTATCCCGTTGAACTCCGAAGAATAGAGCGTAGAAACCTAAAACCACACCCATTAAAAAGATTGCATTGTTCATAAGTTTCAGCAAGGATTCATCGGACAGAAAAAAACCATAGGTGACGCCCATTACAGCGGCAATAACAGCAGCGAGAAGTCCTTCCTTGGTGATAAGCCAAAGGACAGTGGTAAGCTTTGGAACCTTGTTATAATCGTATTGATTGTTCATTAAAAACGTCCTTTCTTATATTTTATTTGCAATTGTGTAAAGATTATGATTTAATAGAAAGGTAAATAATTGACCTCGAGTACAATTATTACACAAAACCCGCCTGATTCGACTCAAGGATTCCAATAGTAATGGGTCGATGTATAAAAGGAAATATCGGTGATTATTATTATACAATCATATTCCTGAAAAGGCTAGTAGGTCGAAGTAAATAAAATGATATGGATAAAGAAAGCAATACAGCTTCCCTATATTGCAATAGAAAAAAAAATAGGGTATAATACTTCTAACAAGAAAAATCACAAAGGCCTAAATATTCAAAACAATCCTAATATACCAAGGAATTCGGAATAATGAGTTTGGATGCAATGAAGGATAGGTCGCTTAAATTTTCAGAACCATTTATTACATATTTTTAATCAAGCCTAAACTTTTTCAACTTTTGGAATTAAGAGTGATTAAGGGTTATGGCTTGATGTAAAGATGATATTATTTTCCCTAAGGATTTTCATGTCCTTGGGCGAAATTAATATAAACTAAAATTTTTTTAAGGGGGAGAAAGTAAATGAACAGTAAGAAAATTGTATTATTGTTAGCACTATTATTAGTGGTTAGTGCCTTTGCAATTGGTTGTGGCGATGAGGCCTCTACCGATACGCTAATTGTGGCACAGGGTGCCGATGCGGATTCATTAGATCCACACGCAACCAATGACCAACCTTCTTCAAGAGTTATGAAACAGATTTATGAGACCTTAATTAACCAAAATGTGGACATGGAGCTTGTTCCAGGTCTAGCAGAAGAATGGGAACAAATTGATGAGTTAACCTTCGAATTTAAGTTACGAGAAGGGGTAATGTTCCACAACGGAGAAGAACTAACCGCAAGTGATGTTGAGTTTACAATGCTTCGGGCATTAGAATCTCCTGATGTAGGACATATTGTCGGAGCAATTGATCCTGAAGGATTTGAAATTATTGATGACTATACCATCAGAATTTCAACAGTTGAACCTTTTGCACCACTTCTTGCTCACTTGGCTCACACCGCTTCTTCTATTTTAAACGAAGCTGCTGTTGAAGAGTTTGGAGAAGACTACGGGGATAATCCTGTAGGAACCGGTCCTTATATGCTAGATAATTGGACTAGAGGATCAGAAATTAATCTTACAAAATTTGAAGATTACCATGGTGAAAGCGCAGAAATGGAAAACATCACCTTTAGAAACATCCAAGAGGATGGAAACCGAACCATTGAGTTGGAAACCGGAGAAATCCATATTGCATATGACATTTTACCAACGGACATTACAAGAATTGAAGAAAATGAAGAGTTAGAATTAGCAAGAAATTTAGACTTCTCTACCGTATACCTCGGATTTAATACTCAAAAAGAGCCTTTTGACGATGTAAGAGTACGACAAGCCATCAACTATGCAATTGACGTAGAATCCATTATTGATACAGTAATGGAAGGTTCCGGAGAAGTTGCAACCGGACCGATCGGACCAATGGTATGGGCAGCAAATGATAGCTTAGAGCCTTACGGATATGATGTAGAAATGGCTCAACAACTAATGGATGAAGCAGGATATGAAGACGGATTCTCCACAACCATCTGGACAAATGACAATCAACTTCGACAAGATATCGCAGTTATTGCACAAAGTCAGCTGGCAGAAATCGGAATCGACATAGAGATCGAAGTACTTGAGTGGGGAGCTTATCTGGAAGGAACCGCTAACGGAGAACATGATATGTTTATCCTAGGTTGGGTTACTGTAACAGGAGATCCTGACTATGGTCTGTATGCACTGTTCCATTCAGAACAATTCGGAGCCGCAGGAAACCGAACTTTCTGGGGTAACGACCGAGTAGATGAACTATTGGAAGAAGCCAGAAGATCCGCAGAACCTGATGTACGAGAAGAAGCTTATATGGAAGTTCAGGAAATCGTACGGGACGAAGCTCCTTGGTTATTCCTTAACACCGGTGAAAGTCGAACCGGACTTCGTAACAATGTAAGCGGATTTAGAAATCACCCAGCGGGTCACCACCCACTGTGGAATGTAACTGTAGAATAGAAAAATAACATTATAATTCATCTGCAATGCAGATGTATCAGACAGAATAGGTAAGTCACAGTAGGGTCATGTACATGACCCTACTGTGCTGTCTGTAACTATTTTGAAAATTCATCATAATCAATAAAAGCGAATAATCCTTATAGAATGAGGAAGGAGGAAGTTACAATGTTAAAGTATATTGGTCGAAGAATACTGCTATTACTACCGGTATTAATTGGGGTATCCTTCATTGTTTTTACCTTGATGTATATCACACCGGGAGATCCGGCGGCTATGCAACTGGGGGAACAGGCAACAGAAACACAAATCTTGCAACTTCGGGAACAAATGGGTCTGGACGATCCCTTTATTGTGCAATACGGAAGATTTGCGAAAGGCGTATTTACGGAATTGGACTTTGGGAGATCCTACAGAACCAATGCCCTAGTATTTAATGAACTGTTGACAAGATTTCCAACGACGTTGACGTTAGCAGCCACAGGGGTTCTTGTAGCTGTGTTTATTGGAATACCCGTTGGGATAATATCCGCAACGAAACAGTATTCCCTATTTGATAATGCAGCGATGATGTTTGCTTTAATCGGAGTTTCCATACCGAACTTTTTTCAAGGTCTTGTAGCAATTTTGATATTTTCCGTTTGGGCAGGGTGGTTTCCATCGTCGGGATATTCGACCCCGATGCATATGATCCTACCGGCACTGACCATTGGAACCAGTTCAGCAGCAATGATTACACGGATGACAAGATCCAGTATGCTAGAGGTCATTCGACAGGACTATATCCGTACCGCCCGAGCGAAAGGACAAAAAGAATCAAAGGTAATCAACCAACACGCTCTTAAAAATGCACTGATTCCCGTAGTTACGGTAATTGGATTACAGTTCGGATACTTATTAGGTGGAGCGGTACTGACAGAAACCGTATTTTCCATTAACGGAATCGGCCTTTTGATGGTTAATTCGATAAAAATGAGAGACTTACCAATGGTTCAGGGAGGGGTACTGTTTATTGCCCTGACATTTAGTCTTGTTAACCTGTTTGTAGATATCTTATACGGATTTATCGATCCTAGAATCAAAGCACAGTATAAATAATCAGAAAAGGAGGTCCTGAAATGTCATCAAATAAAGAGAACGAAAAAAATAAAGATTTAATGGAACGGGAAGATAAACTGAAGGCTAAGGAAGTAACAGGCCATGAAGCAGTGGTTAAAAATTATCAGTCCCAAACCGAAATCCAAAGTCGTCCCGGAGACGTTAAGCCGAAAGATCTGGATATAAAGAAGATTGAACCGGCAAAGAGAAAGAGTCAATGGGCAGAAGTTTGGAAACGATTGATCAAAAATAAAGCCGCCATTGCAGGAATGATTGTAATTTTGATCCTTCTGCTTACTGCGATTTTTGCGGATTTTATTGCACCTTACGGATATGAAACTCAATTTTTAGATAATACCAGAACTGCACCAAACGCTGACAACTGGTTTGGAACCGACAACTTTGGTCGGGATATCTTTAGCCGTGTGGTTTATGGTAGTAGAATTTCGATCCAGGTAGGTTTTATTGCGGTGGGTGTGGCAATGGTAGTCGGTGGAATACTCGGCTCTATTTCCGGATACTACAGCGGTAGAATTGATAACGTCATCATGCGTTTGATGGATGTTTTGTTAGCCATACCGGGGATACTGCTGGCCATTGCCATTGCTGCGGCCCTAGGGCCGGGTCTCGTTAATGTAATGATTGCGGTAGGTATTGCCTCAATACCACGGTATGCCCGAATTGTTCGTGCCTCGGTGCTCTCCCTTAGAGATCAGGAGTTTGTAGAGGCAGCAAAAGCCGTTGGAGCCAATGACTTTAGAATCATTACCAAATATATTCTGCCAAACTGTATGGCTCCCATTATTGTTCAAGGAACCTTAGGAGTTGCAGAGGCCATTCTTTCTGCAGCGGGACTAAGCTTTATCGGACTGGGTATTCAACCGCCGATTCCTGAGTGGGGTGCGATGTTATCCACAGCACGAATCTATATCCGAGATGCATGGTGGATGGCGATTTTCCCGGGACTTGCAATTATGTTTACCATCTTTGGACTGAACCTGTTGGGAGACGGTCTTCGAGATGCGCTGGATCCAAGATTAAAAGGCTAAAGTCAATGGAAAGGAGTGTAATACATGGCGAAAGATTTGTTGAAAGTAAAGGATTTATCCATTCAATATAACACCGATGAAGGGGTTGTAAAGGCAGTAGATAATATGACCTTTGAAATCGGCGTAGGAGAAACCATAGGAATTGTAGGAGAAACCGGAGCAGGAAAAACCACTACAGCCTTAGGAATCATGCAATTAGTGCCAAGTCCTCCGGGACAAATTGTCCAGGGTGAAATTGTTTTTAAGGGAGAAGACTTACTAAAGAAAAAGGAAGAAGAAATGCGAAAAATTCGAGGAAATAAAATCTCGATGATCTTCCAGGATCCTATGACTTCCTTAAACCCTGTAATGACCACGGAAGATCAAATTGCCGAGGTGATATTACTTCACCAGGAGGTAAGTCAGAAAGAAGCTTTGGAAAAAGCAAGAGATATGATTGAAACCGTAGGAATACCGAGAGAACGGGGAAAGGAATACCCTCATCAATTTAGTGGAGGTATGCGACAGCGTATTGTAATTGCCATTGCTCTTGCCTGTAATCCGGAACTGCTTATTGCCGACGAGCCTACCACGGCACTGGACGTTACCATTCAAGCCCAGGTACTGAAATTGATGAAACGTCTGAAGGATGAGTTTGAAACTTCCATGATTATGATTACCCATGATCTTGGAGTGGTAGCAAATATCTGTGATAAGGTAGCAATCATGTATACCGGATATGTTGTGGAGTATGCAAAAGTTCGGGACCTATATGAAAACCCACTGCACCCGTATACTCAAGGACTCTTTGGATCCATTCCCAATGTGGAAGAGGATGAAAAGAGATTAAAACCCATTAAAGGTTTAATGCCGGATCCCACGGAAATTCCCGACGGATGTCCTTTTAATCCCCGATGTCCGAAGGCTATGGACATTTGTAGAAGTGTCCTGCCTGAGAGAGTAGAAGTGGAAGAGGGTCATTTTGTAAACTGCCATCTGTATCCCGCAGAAGAATACAAGAAGTAGGAGGTGAAAGGAATGTCGAAAAATATTTTAGAAGTTAAAAATCTGAAAAAACACTTTAAAACACCCAAAGGGATGCTTCATGCCGTAGATGATATCAGTTTTTTCATTAAGGAAGGGGAAACCTTGGGTCTTGTAGGTGAGTCCGGTTGTGGAAAATCCACTACGGGACGGGCAATACTTAGACTGGTTGAACCGACCTCAGGGGAAGTAAACTTTGAGGGGAAAAACATTGTGGACTTCAATGGAGCCCAAATGAGGGAAGCTCGAAAGAATATGCAAATCATCTTTCAGGACCCCTATGCCTCTTTGAATCCAAGGATGAACCTCGGTCAAATTATCGCGGAGCCACTTTTAATTAATAAAGTATACAAAGAACGTAAGAAAGTTACGGACCGGGTAAAAGAGTTAATGGATACGGTAGGCCTTACGCCAAGACTACTGAACGCATTCCCTCACGAACTTGATGGAGGAAGACGTCAACGAGTGGGTGTGGCAAGAGCCCTTGCCCTAAATCCGAAATTCATCGTTCAGGATGAACCGGTATCAGCCTTGGACGTATCAATTCAAGCACAAATTCTAAACCTGATGCAAGATATTCAAGATGAGCTGGGTCTTACTTATCTATTCATCTCTCATGATTTGAGCGTAGTAAAACACGTGAGTGATCGAATTGCGGTAATGTATTTAGGTAAAATTGTGGAACTATCCGACTATAACGCAATTTTCAGAAATCCACTGCACCCTTATACTCAAGCCTTATTATCAGCAATACCGGTACCAAGAATCGATGCGCCGGATAATATGATTATTCTTGAAGGAGACGTACCAAGCCCGGTAAATCCTCCCGAGGGCTGTCGTTTTTATGGACGATGTCGATATCGTCAAGATATTTGTAAAGCCAAGACCCCGGAACTCCGAGAGTACGAACCGGAGCGATTTGTAGCGTGTCACTTGGTTGAGGAATTACAAAAGTAAACAAAGGATTAGAAAGACCATAGAAAACAGAGTAGAATACAAACCTGGAATTAATCAGAGAATCCCATCTGAAAATTCTAGGTTTTTTCTTTTTTGCGCAGTGTTTTTCAAGTACTTGTGGTAAAATAAGTTTATATAGTTTATATTTGAAATATAGGGAACAATCATAAAAAATCATGCACTGTACATATTATCAACGTAAAGGAGGTAGCCATGAAAATCATAGACCTAACGCAAACGATATCAGAGGAGATGCCCTTGTTCCCAGGAACACCGGCGCCGAAGTTAACTGTAAAATACACGGTGGAAGAAGATGGTTTTCGGGAAATGGAGGTTTTTTTATATTCCCATACAGGAACCCATTTAGATACCCCGGCCCATGTTTTCTATGATGGGAAGGCTCTCCCGGACTACGATGTAGACCAATTTTGCGGACCGGGTTTAGTGCTTGATTTTTCCGGAATGGCAGGGGAAGTTATCACCCTGGAACTCTTTGAAAAAGTATTAGGAAATAGTTTGTCTCAACTACAATCCCCTAGGAGTCATTCTACAAGTGTTGGAGATAAGGAAAATGAAAAGTTTTTTTCAACCATAGAGTATCTGCTTTTTTATACCGGTTGGGATAAAAAGTGGGGAAAAGATAGCTATTATACCGGAGCACCGGTACTCTCGGAAGAAGTCGCCCGTCGCTTGATATCCCTAAGACTAAAAGGTGTGGGGATTGATGCCATCAGTGTGGACCCCATGGAGGGAAATATGCTATTGGCCCATAAAATTTTACTGGAGAATGATATCATCATCGTAGAAAATTTGAAAAACTTAGGAGAACTACTGGGTAAAGAGTTTGAATTCTACGGACTTCCCATGAAATTCGCCGAAGGAGAAGGGTCACCCATACGGGGTATTGCCAAAATACGATAAAGGAGGATCGGGCCTTGAGTGTACATATGGGGCATCGCAAACGATTGAAGGAACGCTTTATACGTGAGGGAATTGATTATTTTGAAGAACATCAAATTCTGGAAATGTTATTGTTTTACGGGATACCAAGAAAAGATACCAACGAAATCGCCCACGGACTGATAAAAGAATTTAAGGACCTGGCCGGGGTATTGGATGCGAAAATCGAAGATTTGCAAAAAGTTGAAGGAGTCGGGGAAAATGCGGCCACCCTACTATCTTTAATGGCGCCTCTTTCAAGGAGATACCAAAGCTGTAAATTTAAAGGGAAGCATCAACTAAACAGCTCACAAAAAGCGGGGGAGTATGCGATGCATCTCTTTACCGATCTTCGGTATGAGTGTTTTTATTTAATCTGTTTAAACAATCAAAATCAGGTCCGTCATGCGGCAAAAACCTTTGAAGGAACCATTAATGAAGCCGCGGTATACCCTAGGCTGGTGGTGGAAACTGCTCTAAAACATCATGCCAGCAGTGTCATTTTAGCTCACAATCATCCCGGTGGGTCCATCAAGCCTTCCCAGGGAGATATTCAGGTTACAAAACGGATCAAAGAAGCATTGGATGCGATTGATATAAAAGTGGTGGATCATATTATTGTAGGAGATAATCGATACTATAGTTTTGCTGAAGACCGATTGGTACTGTAGAAAGGAAGTGTGAAGTGTGGGAGTTGAACGAGAGCGAAAATTTTTAGTAAAAAAGCTTCCGGATTTATCTAAGGCAAAGAAAAAAGAAATCACTCAAAAATATTTAAGCAGCGAGCCGGAACTCAGGGTTCGAAAAATCGGAAAAGACTATGTCATTACAAAAAAAGGTCCGGGAACCCATACTAGAACCGAAGAGGAAATGGAAATCTCCCCGGAGTTATTCTTATTCCTAGAAGGGGACCGGGGGCCGATGCGAATAAAAAAATCACGCTATTTTCTCCCCTTGGATGAGGGAAGACTTGCAGAAATCGATGTGTATCAAGAGGAGTTTGAAGGTTTTTACAGTGTAGAGGTAGAGTTTGAAAACCATGAGGATATGAATGCTTTTAAGCCTCCCGGTTGGTTTGGTATGGAGGTGACGGAACGTAAAGATATTTCGAATTATCAAATGGCGAAAAATGGGATCCCCAAGGACTTAAAAGAAATCATCAATCGGTATAATGTATAAGTGAAATTATTTAGCTCAACCGGTTTTACCGGAGCAATAGAAAACTAGAAAAAGGAGAGGTTTTTTCATGAAGGTATTGGACAATCAGCAAATGCGATTGTTAGACAAAATCACGACAAATGAGTACAAGATACCCGGACTGCTTTTAATGGAGAACGCAGGGATGAATACCACGACGGAGGTCATGAAAGCTTTGAATGAAGATTACCGTAAAAAAGTAATCATCATCAGCGGAACGGGCAACAACGGAGGAGACGGGTTTGCGGTTGCCAGACATTTATACAATAAAGACGTTCAGGTTAAGGTATATATTGTTGGAGATGAAAAGCTTATTAAAAGTGATGCCAAGGTGAATTTTGAAGCGATAAAAGCCATGCGGGTTTCCATCGGATTTCTAAAAGATGAAAATGACATGATTGATTTTAATCTGGATTTAATGAAATCCGATATTGTGGTGGATGCCATTTTCGGCACGGGACTGAATGCACCGGTTAAAGGCATTGCCAATGAAGTGATACGAGTGATTAACAAAGTAAAGAGAAAAATCATTTCTGTGGATATTCCATCGGGGATATCGGGAGATACAGGAAAGGTATTGGGAAACGCCATTCGAGCTACCAAGACGGTTGCTTATCAACTGCCGAAAATCGGAAATCTTACTGCCCCTGCCATTGAATACAACGGCGAACTATTAATATGCCCTATCGGGATCCCTCAAGATGCCATTCATAAATCCCAGTATGAGGCGAAGCTTATTACGGAAAAGACGCTAAAGGATATTTTGCCCATACGAGACTTGAACTCCCATAAAGGGGATTATGGTAGAGCTTTAATGATCGCAGGCTCTAGAGGAATGACCGGAGCTGCTATTCTTGCTTCCAAGGCGGCCCTTCGAAGTGGGGTTGGGATGCTGCATTTAGCAATCCCTGAAGAACTTAACGATATTTTAGAGACCCAACTTACAGAAGTAATGACGGTACCGTTTCAAATTCCCGATGAAAAAAATAAAGAGTTCTTAGGCATCGAAGATATTCTGGTAGGTCTGAAACGAAGTAATGTAGTAGCCCTTGGGCCCGGCCTCGGCCGCAGTAAGGAAACGGAAATCATTGTAGAAAGAGTATTAAAAGAAGCCAAGTGTCCGGTTATTCTGGATGCCGATGCCTTAAATGTGTTACCGAATATGTTAAAACTATTGAAGAAGGTAAAAAGTCGTTGCATTCTTACACCGCATCCCGGTGAAATGGCAAGGCTTACCGGTCTTACTATTCCTGAGATTAATGAAAATCGAATTAAGGTTGCCAAGGATTTTTCCCGAAAGTACGGAGTGATCGTGGTACTAAAGGGAGCCAGTACCGTGATTACTGACGAAGAAGGTCATGTATACTTGAATACCACGGGAAATCCGGGGATGGCTACTGCAGGAAGTGGAGATGTATTAACCGGTATTATCGCTGCTCTTGTAGGACAAAAGATTGATTTGATTGACGCTGCCATGGCCGGAGTCTATATTCATGGACGAGCCGGGGATGAAGCGGCTAGGATTACGGGAGAATACGGAATGATTGCCAGTGATATGGTAAGAGAAGTTCCGAGAATTATTACGGAAATTGTAAATAAGAAAAAAATCATTTAAGAAGAAAAATCATTTAATACATGGATTTTTTATAATTTGTATACTTTTCAAAAGAGCAGAGAATAGATCTCTGCTCTTTTAGCAATTGGAAGACTTAAGAATTAACGATGGTAACAGTAAACTTTATTAATATTGAAAAGTTTCAATATTTCTGATAATTATCTGTTTAAAAAAAGAAAATCATGGTATAATAACAGTATAATAAGATCCGGTAGATCACTACCAGTCATAAAATTACACAATTAAATAATATGCAGCTAACATCCAAACAGGAAACTGTTTAACGGAACCTATAATTAGGTTAGAAGACAACAAGAACGGAAAAAACCTTATTACTCAATAAGTAATGTAAGGATTTTTGTCTACTAGGAAAAACAGGAAAGGTGTGATGTTTACGGAAAATAATAATCCACCAAAATCACTGATTGACTGGTACAACTACTTCCGATTTTATTATCAATAGATAAGGGCGATCATTTAAAGATGATGGGTCCTTATCTAATTTTTTGTGCAAAATCTCACTTTATCCTATTCTCTTTAATAATAGGGATTAAGTCTTCCCCATTCGTGGTATAATAGATTATAAATATGGTTATTGAGTTTCGAATTTATAAGATATAAAAAGGGGATGTATTGTATGAGTATTAAAATTATTACGGATTCTGCTTGCTCGTTACCGAAAAAGGTTGTGGAGGACCTGGATATCACTGTGGTTCCCTTAACCCTTTATTTAGGGGATGAATCTTTTATTGATGACGGAGTGGACATCGAGCCTGAGGCTATGATGAATGAAATGAAAGAGGGGAAAGTTTACAAAACTTCCCAGGTTTCACCGGCTGCTTTCGAGGAAGTCTTTGAAAAATACATAGACATCTTTGACTCCGTCATTTATATTGCTTTTTCTTCAGAAATATCCGGAACCTATCAGGGCGGTGTGATTGCAAAAAATCAGCTGCTGGAAAAGTATGAAGGTGTTAAAATCTTTGACCTGGAAGTAATCGACAGCAAATGTGTAGCCCTCGGATCGGGTCTCGTAGTAAAATGGGCGGCGGAAATGGCGAAAAATCAGAAAACCAAAGAACAGATTATCGAAGGCGTGGAGTATTTTTCTCGGAACATGGAGCATATTTTTACCGTGGATGATTTAAACTATCTCTACCGCGGGGGCCGTGTCAGCTACACCTCTGCTTTTGTCGGCGGACTGTTAAATATTAAGCCGATTTTAAACGTCGAGGACGGCAAACTGGTTCCCTTTGAGAAAATACGAAGTCGTAAAAAAGCGATTAAAAGAATTGTTGAGATCGTTAAGGAACGGGGCGTTAATCTGGACTCACAACTGATTGGAATTAATCATGGAAATGATTTGGAAGGAGCCGAATTATTAAAGAAAATGTTGATGGAAGAAGTGGGAGCAAGGGAATTTTTGATCGCCACATTACCGGCGGTTATTGCGGCACATACGGGTCCCGGGACTTTATCCGCATTTTTCCTATCTACAGGAGTGAAAGACTTTGATTAAACCCAGAAAAAAGCCTTCGGGCTTTTTTTTATGTGAAATCTGTGAGGGTTTTATGGAATTGGGTATGAGAACAAAAGAAGGTTTAGTGAAAAATGAAGCTTGCTAAAGTAAGAAACTACATAAGGGGTGATAGGATGAACCGAGAAATTCAAGTTTTAATCGGCGGGACACAAGGAGATGGAATACTAGCCACAGGCGTTTACTATCTTCAAGTGCTTTCACGAATGGGATACCATGTTTATGGAAAAAGACATTTCACTTCCCGGATCAAGGGCGGCAATAGCGCGGTCATTGCCTATGGAAGTGTAGATAAAAAAGGCTGTCCGAAGGACGATATGGATATTGTTATGGCCCTGGATGAAGAGACTATGGAGATTTATACGAAAAAACTACGAAAACGGGGACTTTTGTTGTATGACGAAGCCCTGGAACTGAAAGTGGATGCGGAATTTATTCAAGAAATGGAAATTGAAATTATCTCCCTACCCATTACGAAGGTGGTGAAGGAGAAGGGTAAGATGATCATGAAAAACGTCTGTGCCTTAGGTTTTTTAACAAGGGTAACCGTAATTGAACCGGAGCTTGTGGAATCTGTCATCGTTAATGCCTTCAAGGATAAGGGAGAAGAAATTGTTCGAAAGAATAAGAAAGTACTGCAAGGAGCGGTGGATTATAATTTTACCAGCCTAAAAGGAGTGAACTACTTAATCGAGCCGGTAACCGAGAAAGATCGGGGGCCTGTGGTAGTTGGAAATGATTTGATCGGCCTGGGAGCTTTGATGGCCGGTTGCCGATTTATGGCGGCCTATCCGATTACACCCTCCTCGGAAATCATGCAGTATTTATCCCAGCATCTTCCCCGATACGGTGGAAAAGTGGTGCAGACGGAAGATGAACTGGCAGCAATCAATATGATAATCGGATGCAGCTATGCGGGAGTACGGAGTATGACCTCAACTTCGGGACCGGGAATTTCTCTTATGATGGAAGGTCTTGGTCTTGCCTCAATGGCGGAGGTTCCCGTTGTTGTCGTAGATGCACAGCGGAAAGGACCCAGTACAGGGCTTCCCACAAAGCATGAACAGAGCGATGTGAACACCTTGTATTATGGAGGCCATGGGGAATTCCCCAGGATTGTATTGGCACCGGCCACAATTGAGGACTGTTTTTATGATACCATAGAAGCGTTTAACTTAGCCGAAGAGTACCAGTGTCCCGTTATTATTATGTCGGATTCTCTTCGAAGCCTTTCCTATGAGAACATTGAAGACCTGGATTTCGATCAGATCACCATAAATCGTGGAAAGCTGGCGATGGAAGAGGACCTTGAGGATGGTAGAGTAAATACTAAGCGTTATAAAGACACGGAGGAGCATATTTCCAAAAGGGTATTTCCCGGAATGAAAAACGGACTCCACCATACCACCGGACTTGAGCATGATGAATACGGCTTTCCCATCCGTCCGAAGGATGACCAGCGGGGTTTGACGGAAAAACGAATGAACAAACTGGATCCCTTAGAACATCATAAAGGCATTCGAATGTATCAGGAAAAAGCCAATAAGATTTTATTCTTAGGTTACGGGTCCACCTTTGGGGTTTTGCAGCAAGCCGTTAAAAAAATGGACCGGGTGGTGGATTATGGAGCAATTAAGCAGATTAAACCATTACCCACGGTACAGCTTAAAAAACTGCTGGATCATTATGATACCGTTGTTATTGTGGAAAATAATTACACCGCTCAGCTCCGAAAGATTATCCAGTCCGAGATCGGCTATCACCATAAATTGGATTCCTTATTGTCCTATAACGGTGACGGATTTTTGATTGAAGAGATTAAAGACAAAATAAAGGAGCTGATATAATGGCAAAATACCAAGACTATGGCAATGGCATTGAACCTACCTGGTGTAAAGGATGTGGAGATTTTTCAGTACTTCGCTCCCTACAAGTAGCAGCAGCGGAACTTAAAATACCTCAGGAGAATCTTATGGTGGTTTCAGGAATTGGTTGCTCCGGCAGGATCTCCGGTTACATGAATGCCTACAGTTTCCATGGAGTGCATGGAAGGGCGCTGCCCATTGCCCAGGGAATCAAATTGGCAAATAAAGATCTTACTGTGGTTGCTGCCGGCGGCGACGGAGATGGATTTGCCATTGGTGCGGGACATTTTATTCATAGTACAAAAAGAGATATTGATGTTACCTATATTGTTATGAATAATCAGATCTATGGTCTGACCAAGGGGCATACTTCACCCGTAAGTGATCAGGGTTTTAAAACCCCCAGTACGCCCCATGGAAATGAAGACCTGCCATTGCAACCGGGTTTATTAAGCTTAGCCGCGGGGGCTACCTTTCTAGCCCAGGGTTTTTCCGGATACCAGGAGGAGCTGGTTGAACTTATCAGAAAAGGGATCGAGCATAAAGGTTTTTCCTTTATTAATATTTTCAGTCCCTGCATTACCTTTAACAAGACCAATACCTATCAATGGTTTCGAAAATACCTTACCTCTGTATCCGAGGATAAGGAATACAATCGGGAAAATTATCAGGAAGCGATGGCAATACTTCAGGAAACCAATGGATTGGTAACCGGCGTGATCTATGAAAATAATGACCGGGAAAAAAAGAAAGAAGTTTCCATGAAAGAGTCCCCGGTGGCTTTAAATAGAGAAGAGTTTCAAAAGTTATTTGCCCGTTTATACTAAAAAATGAAAGATTGTTAGTTGGGATCACAGAAAGAAGGTCAGGTGAAGAAATGAAGCGAGGACGCTACTATGAAAAACTGAGCGGAGATCGGGTAAAATGCATATTATGTCCCCATCAATGTAAAATAAAAATAGGAGATGTGGGAATATGCGGAGTCCGACAAAATGAAAATGGGGAACTGATCAGCTTAAACTATGGAAAAATCAGTGGTCTTCATATGGACCCCATAGAGAAAAAACCCATCCATTTTTATTTAGAAGGCACCGAGACCCTTTCCGTAGGAAGTTTCGGCTGTAATCTTCGTTGCCCTTTTTGTCAAAATCATGTAATAGCCAAATCCATTCCCCCCACTGCAAAGATGAGTCCCGAAGAGATTGTGGAAGAAGCCTTACTTCGAGGGGCTCCTTCTATATCCTACACCTATAATGAACCAACGGTTTTTTATGAAATGGTATTGGAGACCGCAAGACTTGCGAAGGAGAAAGGGCTCAAGAATATTTTAGTTACAAATGGGTATATGGAGAATGAGCCGTTAAAAGAGTTGATACCTTACATTGATGGCGCAAATATTGATGTAAAAGGCTTTAATGCCCAAATCTATCGTGAGGTTTTTGGCGGGAATCTGGATGTCGTAAAACGAAATGTAGCCTACTTCCATCAAAACCTTCATTTGGAGATTACGACCTTAGTGGTAACCGGGATTAATGACCGAAGAGAGGAACTAATCCGACTATTTCAGTGGCTGGCTTCCATCAGCCCGGATATTCCCTTGCATCTCAATCGTTATTATCCAAGCTACCAATATCATGAAGCGCCTACAAATATCAGATTTTTGCTGGAGATGAAAGAGGAAGCCGAAAAAGTTTTAAACAGCGTTCGTTGTGGCAACTTCTAAAGGAGGAAAAATTATGGGACAGATACAAGGGATGTTCATTATGCCTCATCCCCCAATTTTAATTTCAGAACTTGGAAAGGGTAAAGAAAGAGAAGCAATGAAAACCCTACAGGGAATGGAAGAAATCATAAAGAAAATCAAGGACAGTAATCCTGATACCTTGGTGCTCATTACTCCTCATGGAGAGGTCCAACAAAACCGGCTTACTTTTCTTGACGGCGAAAATGCAACAGGAAATCTTGCAGAATTCGGTTACAGAAACATTGAACTCACAATGGAACTGGATACCATAAATATTCAACGGCTCAAAGAGGGATTTCAGGAGGAAAATCTTCCGGGGGTGTTTATTGAAGGATCCTTAGACCATGGTGCCCTCGTTCCCTTGCATTTTCTCGAAAAGGAAATTTCAGGAACGAAACTGATTCATATTTCCATTGGAATGCTGGAGCTTAAAGCCTTATATGATCTTGGGATGAGAATAAAGGAATTTTTAGCAGAAGGGGAAGGAACCTTTGCAGTTCTTGTCAGTGGTGATCTTTCCCATCGCTTAAAAGCCGAAGGTCCCTATGGCTATGATCAAAGAGGGGTGGATTTTGACCTTCGCATTGTCAATGCCATTAAACGATGCAGTGTATTGGATATAATGAATATGCCCGAGGAGATCTATGGTCCTGCAGGAGAATGCGGACTTAGACCCATCGTTCTGGGATTTGGAATCCTTGGTGAGGGAAAGATGACTTCCCAGGTGCTGTCCTATGAAGGACCCTTTGGCGTCGGTTATATGAATGCGTGGGTTCGAAGAACCTAATCAAAGGAGAGGGTGTTATGAAAACGTCAAATTATTATGTAGAGCTTGCCTTAAGAGCAATCGAAGAGCGAATCAAACGTGGCCGGACCTTAACTTTTGCCCAGTATAAAGAAGAAATCGATAACGAAGAGTGGATAAAAGAAGTGGAAAGCCTACAGGCCGGAGCCTTTGTATCCCTGTACAAAGGAGATGAGCTTAGAGGATGCATCGGTACGGTAGAAGCAATGGAAGAGCATATAGGAGAAGAAATCATTAAGAATGCGTTGGAAGCTGCTTTTTTTGACCCGCGATTTGTGCCGGTTGAGAAGGAAGAATTAGAGCGATTATCCATCAGCGTAGATGTATTAAAAGAAAAGGAATTGGTAGAATCCAAAGCGGATCTTGATCCTAAGAAATATGGGGTCGTGGTGGAACATGAAGGAAAAAGAGGGTTACTACTACCGGATCTTGTGGGGGTGGACACCCCGGACAAACAATTGGATATCGCTGCAAAAAAAGCCGGGATTATGGAAGGGGAAAAAATGAAAGTGTACCGCTTTGAAGTTCTGCGCTACAAATAATTAAAAAGTTTAAATGTGCTAAGGACACTGAATTTTTAGTGGATATTATAAAAGCTTACCTCCCGGTAGGCTTTTTGATTTTCATATCCTCAAGGTAATGATATAATAAAACAATACATGGATTCAATAAAGTAAAACGATCATTTATGAAAAAGTTTGTAGTATAAAAAAGCATCCATAATACATCAAAAGAAAGGAAGATCAGCATGAAGCAAATTAAAAAAATACACACCGAGGATCCGAAGGAGTTTTATGACTATGTGAATTTAAACTTAAAGGGCCTGATTACCGAGGAAACCGATTGGCTTGCGAATTTATCCAATGCCTCCGGGCTTTTATATTTACTAATGGATCAGATTAATTGGGCGGGTTTTTATCTTTATAAGGAAGATGAACTGATCCTTGGACCCTTTCAGGGAAAGCCGGCTTGTACCCGTATCGAAATCGGCAGCGGTGTTTGCGGTACGGCGGCAAATACCTTTGAAACTCAAGTGGTGGCAGATGTAAACGCTTTTCCCGGGCATATTGCCTGTGATGCGGATTCTCAATCAGAGATCGTAATTCCCATGATTCGGGAAGGGAAACTGCTGGGAGTGCTGGATATCGACAGTCCGGTTACGAATCGATTCAATGAAGTGGACCGTCAATACTTGGAAAAATTTGTAGAAATCCTGCTTCAAAATACAAAGATTCCTTTACGTTACTAAATAGGAGATGAAATTTATGAAGGAAAAAAATATCGCGAGAATTCTGGAAGAGGTTAAAAAGGGTTCCATAGAGGTATCCGAGGCGATGGAACAATTAAAGGATCTTCCCTTTAAAGATTTAGGCTTTGCAAAGATTGATCAGCATCGGGAAATTCGAAACGGCTATCCTGAGGTGATCTTTTGTCAAGGGAAAGAATTGGAACACATTGTGGGTATTGTGAAACACATGCTGGAAAATGAAAGTAATATATTTTTAACCCGAGCCTCCAAGGAGATCTACGAAGCCCTTAAAAAGATAACCGGGGATATAGAATATTACCCGGTGCCTGAAATTATTGTAGTGAAAAAACAGGAGATCGAAAAATCCGAGTCGGTAATTCTTGTGGCTACGGGAGGCACTGCGGATATTAAAGTTGCCGAGGAAGCGGCTCTTACGGCAGAGATTTTAGGCAATACCGTGGAACGCTTATATGATGTGGGAGTTGCCGGGATTCATCGTTTACTCGGACATACGGATAAACTCCAAAAGGCCAATGTCATTATTGCCGTAGCCGGTATGGAAGGAGCCCTTCCAAGCGTGATCGGAGGTTTAGTGGATAAACCGGTAATCGCGGTTCCCACAAGTGTGGGATATGGTGCAAATTTTCAAGGATTATCCGCATTGCTTACGATGCTTAACAGCTGCGCCAGCGGCATTGGTGTGGTAAACATCGATAATGGATTTGGCGGTGGCTATCTGGCCAGTACCATTAATCGGCAAATTGAAAAGGCCGGGAAAAAAAGCTAAAGGAAAGTGAGGAATAGTTTATGGAAGAGCGAATACTGTATCTAAACTGCTTGTCAGGGATTAGTGGAGATATGACCATTGGAGCATTATTGGATTTAGGTCTGGATCAGGAGGCTTTCTTAAGAGAACTTGAAAAAGTAAAAGTGGAAGGATACCGATTAAAGATTGAAAAAAACCAGAAAAACGGAATCACGGGTATCGACTTTGATGTGATTATCGAAAAATCCGGAGCAGACCATCATGATCATCATGGTAGGGATCACCATAATCACGACCATGACCACGAACATCATGACCACGAACATCACGACCACGAACATCACGACCACGAACATCATGACCACGAAAATAATGACCACGAAAATCACGATCATGAACATCATGACCACAGTGGTAATGACGATGATAGGGATCACGTCAAAAGCCATCAGAGCCATGGGCATGCTCACAAGATTGGGGATCATCACCACCGAAATCTGGGAGATATTGAAAGACTGATTGATGAAAGTGCTTTGGAAGAACCGGTAAAAACCATGAGCAAAGAAATCTTTATGCATGTGGCTAAAGCGGAGGCTAAGATCCATGATAAGCCCATTGACCAAGTGCACTTCCACGAAGTCGGAGCCATAGATTCCATTGTGGATATTATTGGGGTTGCTATTTTAATTCACCAGTTAAATCCCGACAGGATTATTTCCTCACCGCTACATATCGGAACCGGATTTGTAAAATGTGCTCATGGAAAAATTCCCGTACCTGCGCCGGCTACCCTGGAAATTTTAAAGGGAATTCCGGTGTATTCCACAGGGATTCGAAGCGAGTTGGTAACTCCTACCGGTGCGGCGATTGTTAAAGTGCTGGCGGATGAATTTATGGAAACGCCGATGATGGAAATCGAAAAGATCGGTTATGGACTGGGAACGAAGGATCTGGAAATTACCAATGTACTTCGGATGATGTACGGTAAAAAAAAACTGAATTTCCAGAGGAACTAGAAGAGAATCATCTATTGCTGTTGGAGACCAACATTGATGATATGAATCCGGAGATTTACTCTTATGTTTTTGAAAAGTTTTTTGAACAAGGTGCTCTGGATGTTTATCTGACACCGATTATGATGAAAAAAAACCGACCGGGTACAAAGCTCAGTGTGTTGATTAATAAAGATTCCGTGGATAAAATGAAAGAAATGATTTTTCTGGAAACCACAACATTGGGCATACGTATAACCGAGATTCAAAGGGAAGCCCTTGAACGAAAATTTATTAAAAAAGAAACCCCTTTCGGAACCGTTACCTTTAAAGAAGCCTATTATCAAGGAAAAAAAGTTAAATCCACTCCGGAATATGAAGACTGCCGTCGGATTGCAAAAGAACAAAACCTTTCAATCACCGCAGTTTATCAAGGTTTAAACCAAATAGGTTAAATAAAAAAAACTCCAGCACCTATTCTTCGGAATCGGTGGTGGAGTTAAAATATTTGTGAATGCCCTTGGCTATACCCTGGGCGATTTTTTCCTGGTAGGCTTCCGTTTGCATTTTTTCGTCTTCTTCCCGGTTGGACATAAAGCCTATTTCTATTAAAGCACTGGGGACGGCGGACCAATTAAGGATGGATAGATTGTTTCGAAAGTGCACCCCGCGGTTTCTGGCCCCCGTGGATTTAGCCAGTTCATCAACAATCAAGGTGCTGAGGGTTTTGCTGATATCCGCCCGGTCTGCATCGATAAAGGAAACATTTGAGGCGGGAGACAGGACACTGACTCCTTGAGCCGAGGCGATGGAGCTTCCGTCGGCATGAAGGGATACTAAGATATCGGCTCCCACCTCTTTGGCCATTTCACCCCGTTCTTTATTGGTAATATGTACATCATTTCGATCTCGGGTAAGGACCACCTGATATCCCAGATCCTTCAGAGCGGCCTCGAGTTTTAAGGCGACTTCTAAATTTAACTGGTATTCCCATACGCCGGTGGAAACCCCCTGGGCCCCGGTGGAAACTTTGTATACCGTACTATTTAAACCGGGAGCGGCATTTTCTCTGGAATAATCCGGTTCTTTCTGATGTCCCGCATCGATTAGAATTTTTGGAATTTCAGAAGTTTCTTCGCTTAGATCCCCATCGGAGGAAGAATTTACAGGTTCCTCTTCAAGTTCCTCATCCTGGCTCAGGTCATTTTCCGAAGACGTTGTCAGTGAGGAAAATAAATCATCCCCCGCGGAGCTGGAGAAATTGGGGAAATTATAGGTGGCGGAACGGATAAAAAATATGATAAGCAAAAATACAAATGTAAAAAATAGATATTCATACAATCTATTGAAATTGGTTTTCATGGATAAAACAACCTTCTTTCCTTATAAAGAGTGGGTTTTATTTATAACCATTTTATGTGAAAGTTTAAAAAAAAGCAATAAAAAAGACCAATTTTTGTAACTTTGAAAAGTATGATAAAATGAGAAATCGGATAATCTTTATCCAATCTGAAGGAAAAACAAAAAAGGAGTTACTTCAAATGTATAAAACCATATGGGAAAATGTTGAGACAGAATCTGATGAAAGCATTGAAATGCAAGGAATTGATCCGGTAATTACCCGGATTCTGCATCAAAAAGGCATTAGGGAAGCAGAAGAAATTCATGAATTTCTAAGCGATAAACCGAAAAAAACCTATGATCCCTTTCTGATGAAAGATTTAGCAAAGGCCTGTGATCTAATTGAACAGGTGTTGGAAAAGCAGGGACATATTCTGGTTTATGGAGATTATGATGTGGATGGTATAACTTCCACCACGCTGCTGATGAATTTTTTCCAAAGCTTTTACACAAATATTTCTTATCATATACCTAATCGACAGGAAGAAGGCTATGGACTGAATAGGGAAACTCTGGAAGAGTTGGTGGAAACCCGAAAGCCTACTTTATTAATATCGGTAGACTGTGGGATTACCGCTTTGGAGGAAGTGGCCTATTTAAATAGTAAAGGCGTCGGGGTAATCATCACGGATCATCATACTCCGGGAGAGGAACTCCCGGAGGCCCTGGTTGTGAATCCTAAAAGAAGGGACTGCGAATATCCATTCAAGGAGCTTTGTGGCTGTGGTGTGGCATTTAAGTTAACCCAAGGGCTTCAACGACGGCTTAAACTGGACAAAAAGATGCTCAATCAGAATCTTGATTTAGTGGCCTTGGCTACGGTGGCCGATGTAGTTCCTTTGAGAGATGAAAATCGAACCCTGTTAAAATATGGGCTGCAACGGATCAATGAGAGACGGCGCTTAGGACTAAAGATTTTACTGGAAGAAATTCGTCTCGGAGATAAAAAAATTATGCCGGGGCATATCGGATTTATGATCGGTCCTCATTTTAATGCGGGAGGAAGAGTGGCCGATGCCCGTACCGGAGTGGAACTACTGCTTACCAAGGACCAAAATCGAGCCGGAGAAATTGCCCGGCATCTAGCCCGGTG
>Ga0194137_10000412_pt1 | contig 29010 bp, 33 predicted proteins | sample TARM_MetaG_T3_14_FD_134025 | JGI IMG/M metagenome (GOLD analysis project Ga0194137, IMG submission 134025) | Freshwater microbial communities from Pennsylvania, USA, analyzing microbe dynamics in response to fracking - TARM_MetaG_T3_14 (version 2) | ecosystem: Environmental > Aquatic >... | reverse complement strand
TACGGCTTCCTTCAGATTCCACCTCGCGATGGACACCCTTGCCTTCAACTATACGCTTACCACTGCAGGTCGCATTCGGGACTTACACCCGTTAGAGTTTGCCCATGCTGGGCAAACAAAAAATCAGCAAGACCTCGTCTTGCTGAAACAAATGTAAGTTATTATTGATTTTTATCCAGGCATGGGGAGGACCACTTGCAAAGTAAACCAATTATCCTCAATATTAATATTCATATGTCCACCATATCGATTGGCAATGACACGAATACTCTTTAGCCCATATCCATGATAGATTTTATCTTGCTTTGAAGTTTCTGGAAGGTCTTCAAAGAAGCCAATATCATCCTCTAAGTAATTATCCACTCGTAAGACCACCATCTTACCCCGACCTAAAAGCTTTAGTGTAATTAATCGCTTCTTAGAATCTTCATACTTCTCAACGTGTTCGATAGCATTATCCATAGCATTCCCTAATAGACTGACAATATCCGTCACTTGCAAATGATTCAACAATTCACCATTAGCAATACAGGTAAAGTTGATATCATTGGTCACACAATATTGGTTCTTCTGCGTTAAGAAAGTGTCTAATACGGCATTCCCTGTCTCAATCTTAGCTTCAAGATTTTCAATTGAATTCTGTAACTTCTCTAGATACTTTTCTCGTTTCTTCTGGTTCTTCTCAGATAGAATAATGTTCATCTGGTGTTTCAAGTCATGTGACTTACGATTGATATAGGCCGTACTCTCAGCATAGGACTTGTATTGACGATATTGACTATTGAATAGGTGGCGAATGCTATCTACTTCTGTCCGTCGATACTCATCGTTCCTTAGATATTGTTGAATATATAGTAATAATAAACCAGATACATTAACAAAGGTTCTCAAACTAAAGATAGCTAATGAATTCCCTAAATTAAATATGGTCTCAGAGACCATAAAACCGATATTACTCATGGCAAAGGTGATAGATACTACAAGTATCGACGTCATAATATCCTTCCAAGTAAAGGTGGATAAGACTTCTCCCATCGATACATTCTTCTCTGCATATACAATGATCAGACCAATCAGAAGATACAAGACAAGATTGAACACCATTTCTTGCCAGTATATAGCAAGGAATCCCTTGAAAAAAACCAGACAATAAGCCAACCAAGCCGTTGATGCCATTAACTCCGATAACATAAACGCTTTAGATAGGACAAAAATACCTGGATAAAAAGATAAATTAGTTAGATGTCTAATCGATACACCCATCCAAAGTATATTAATCAGCATTCCTGGCACCCACCAAATTAATGGAAGTGTTCCTGCAATAATCTGTAAGACAAATTGTACCACTAAAGAAATTAAAGCTTTAATAACCCATTGAGTATCTATTTTCTTCACAATTAGATAAGAATACAACACCACCGCAAACCATTCTGCGATAGCCGTTAAGTATCTTGGAATATCAGGTAGAATATCCAAAGGAATCATATTAACTGTTCTCCTAAGAAATTAGTAAATTGCTCCATGAATTCCTTCTTTTTAGAGCGACTAATTTGAATCTGCTCATCATCAATGAATATGGTGTTCTTATCAACCTTTTCAATATAATTCAAGTTCACAATCACGGAATTTGAACATCTAAAGAATGCTTGATTATCTAAGCGTGACTCTGTATTCTTCATTGTATCAATAATAGTGTATTCATCATCCAAAGTTATAAAATCAATATAATGCCCTTGAGATTGAATATACTTAATGACATTTTGATTAATTCTCTTCATCGTCCCACTAATTTTCAAGACAATGGAACTATCTACTTTTTTCTTGCTAGTGAATTTCTTAGTAATCTTCTTAAAATGTTCCTCAAAGGTAAAATAAGCCAACGGCTTCAGTAAGAAATCAGTCGCTTCAACAGAATATCCTTGAATCGCAACCTGTGCATGGTTGGTCACAAATACAATGAACACCTCAGAATCCTTCTTACGAATCTTCTTAGCTGCCGTCATCCCATCCATATACTTCATCTCAACATCAAAATAAATAATATCGTATATACTATCAAACTGATCAACAAAATCTAATCCATCATCAAACAAAGTAATCTGCACAACTAAATTTAACTCTGCTGCACACTTATTAATAAAGCGCACAAGATTATCCTGTGCCTGTTTGTTATCTTCAACAATTGCAATATTCAATGATTACATCCCCTTAATTCTTATATACTCTACATTTTAAGCTCCTAATGCATAAAACAAGCACCAATCTTAATATGAATTTACTCTATACTATATTGTAAGCGGATAAATTTGTAAATCAATTTAATTCTAAAAATTTTTATCTTTAATTATGTGGAGGATTATAATCTGAAAAAAGATGCCTTTGTGTAGGCTTTTTATCTAGATATACTAAGAAAAAATTTAAACCTCGGACAATTTTGATACTATGATGCTGACTCTGAGGTAAAGCCAAGAAAGAAGGAGGCTACCCAATGCCCCAGACCAATTACACCACCCTAGACATCCTCATCGGCCTTGCCTATCATTCCTGCGCCATTAAAGGCAACCGAATTAAATTAACTGAGACCGCGGCCATTTTCTTAGAAGGGCTATTGTCTGATGGGAGGAAAAGTGTACGGGAATTTTATGAAGTCATCAATCATGAGCATTAGACTACGTATTAGAGCAATTGGAAGATGATGCGGTTTTTAAGTATTGACTCAGTAAAGAAGTTTCACACACTCCTAACAGACCGCCTTCAACACGACATCAGCCAATTCAATTCCCTACAAAACGCCATCATAGGGGCAACTTTCAAAACAGCCAGCCCCCAAGAAACACCTCAGTTGATGCAACAATGGACAGACAACACTGTCTATAGATTAGAGCAAGCAAGGACTGAGCAAGTTATATTAGAAGTACTGGCCGAATCGCATATTCAGTTTGAACGCATCCACTTTTTTTCAGATGAGAATGGGCGGGTTGGGCGGATTGTGTTGTTGTATCTGAGCCTCCGATATCTAAGCGTTCCAATAATTATTAACAACACTGATCGGGCTATATAAATCAAATCCCATGCGAATACTGATATTAAAGTCTTGAGTGAACTATTGAGACAGTCTGTTGAGTTTTAGAAGGGGCATATGAGGGAGTTTGGTTAAGCTCTTCAATTACCAAAGAATCAATATTTTCAGCTTTTCCAAAAAATTATATAGTCTGTTTCACAAACAAGAAAATCAAATTATTCATCTTCACTCAATCGTTTCATTTTATTTTTTCGAATACCATCTGTAAACACGGGTTTGCTATTTCTATAATCAATATCCTCAATACCTTGTCGGTGATTCAAGGCTCTTGCTAGAACGAAGTAATAATCTGATAATCGATTAATGAATTGAAAGACCACTTCATTTTCACTCGAAGATTCTGACTCACTGAATAATATAGCGACACGTCTTTCAGCTCTTCTTGTTGTTGTTTTACAAATGTGGGCTAAGGATGCTGGCCCTCCCCCACCTGGAAGTATGAATTTCTCAATAGGTGGAAGCTCTTCGTCTAATGCATCGATTTGCTGCTCTAACCATGTCACACTTTCAGCTTTTACCTTATAATCTTGTTCTTTATTAATAGATGAGAGGTCACTCCCGCAATCGAATAAGATTTGTTGTATTTCAGTACAAACTTCAATGAGGTCCTTCGAATGACTTTCATCTATCTGACTAATAAGATAGCCTAAGTAAGAATTAGCTTCGTCGATTGAGCCAAAGGCTTCTACTCGCTGGTCAAATTTATCATAAACATGTCCGCCAATAATTCTCGTTTTACCTTTATCACCTGTGCGTGTATAATATGCCATTTGAGATGCTCCTTAATTATTTATTATTTTATCTAATATTTCTAGATCAATATGTTTTCTAAGATGTTCGGCCAGAGTATCATATTGATTATCCTTAAACTCACTGTAAGAAACTGACGGTGGTTGTAATATTGATTGATTCTTTGATTTTCGAATTTTATTTAAGAAATTCCTAGTCCAATTTAAATGCTCGAATAATCCATCAAAATCCACGGAGATGACCTCATTTTCAAGACTACTATTTGAGTTATCCATTAAATTTTCTTTAAAGGTTTCACTTTGTACTTCCTTCAGCTTTAATTTCATGGTATTCATTAAAGTTAAATCATTTACAAGTTTTTCTCCATTTCTGAAGGTCATTAGAAACGTTGATTCCTGAGTGAGTTTCTCAATTATTTTCAACCAACCAGCATCTTCAAGTATTCTTTGGTTTCCCGATACATCCTCAGTGTCTGGAATGATTAATATATCTGGTTTCTTAAGTTGATTTACTCTATCTACAAATCTTACTGAGACATCTTCGAACATTGTCAAACTATTAAATTCTGTAAAGTTATTAATCATAGATAGTTTCAGAATTGCAATATCTATATCTTTAGATGGATCAAACATACTAGTAGCTTGATCTAATGCCAATGAATCTTCACTATCAATGTCTAATGTAATATAAGGAACTACCCCAATAACCGGTACATTAACTAGTTCTTCAATCATTTTAAGACCCTCATCTAGTAAACTAATATCACCTCTGAACTTATTAATAATAATCCCTTTGACTCTTTTTTGGTCATGTTCACTTAATAACTTTAGGGTTCCATATATCGATGCAAATACGCCACCACGGTCTATATCTGCAACAAGAATAACTGGACTATTTGCTATCTCTGCCATCCCCATATTCACAAAGTCATCTTTGTTCAAGTTAATCTCAGCAGGGCTACCTGCCCCTTCAATCACTATCAAGTCATTTTCTTTAGCAACTTCATCGTAAATTTTTTTTATCTCAGCCTTTAGTTTACTTTTTTCCTGGTAATATGCTTTAGCGTCAATTGTATCCAATTCCTGCCCTTTAAAAATTACCTTTGTTTGCGAGTCTTTAATTGGCTTCAGTAAGATTGGATTCATACGAATATCTGGAGTACGCCTAGCGGCTTCGGATTGAACCAACTGTGCCCGACTCATCTCATCTCCACTAGTAGTTTTATATGAATTTAAAGCCATATTCTGTGATTTGAAAGGAAATACCTTAAGGCCTTTATCAGCAAATATACGGCATAAACCCGTAACTATAATGCTTTTTCCAACATCCGAAGCGGTACCTTGAATCATGACTGCTTTACCCATTGAACACTCCTTCCATTTCTTAAGGGGGTTTATAAATTATCTATAATTATTTGAATAATACTCATTACAACAATACTTAGAATCGAAGTCGATAGTAGCAAAAAATTTACGCGATCGATATCTTTTAACGAAGGGACTTTCTCTGCTTCACCAATCGTAGGCTTATATACTGCCTCACCGTAGTACTCATGAGTTCCACCTAACTGGATTCTTAAGGCCCCAGCAACAACAGATTCTGGATAAGCACTATTAGGACTAGAGTGATTTCTTCTATCTCTCAGTCCAATCTTTATAGCATTTCTCCAATCCAATCTTAGTATAAAACTTGAAAGGATTAGTAGTAACCAGGTAATTCGTGCTGGTAACCAATTTGCATAATCATCTAACTTAGCAGAAAAATATCCAACATACGTATAAGGTGATTGTTTATAACCCACCATTGAATCCAATGTGTTAATTGCTTTGTAAATCAAGCCACCCACCGGTCCGAATATCATAATGTAAAATAATGGTGCTACAAACCCATCACTTGTATTCTCTGCTACTGTCTCGATTGTCGCTTTTACAATCTCTTCCTCGGAAAGATTCTCAGTATTTCTACCCACAATCATTGCGACTTGCTTTCTCCCTCGTTGAAGACCGCCTTCCGATAGTGCATCTCTAACTTTCTGTGCCTCAATTACTAATCCCCTACAACTAAAACAGCTATAAATCAAATAAATCTCTATCACCCAACCTAGATAATCGTTTATCTGATAACCTATCATGATAGATAGTAAACTTATAGTCATTGAGATAACTAAAAGAGAGAGATTCAATCGAATTCCGATTCTAATTTGTTGCGTACTACTTTGTGCTTGATAGTTCGCTTTTTTTAAGAAGTAAGTAATATAGGTTCCCATTAGTTTGACTGGATGTGGCCAGCTATATGGATCAGCTAACACTAAGTCCAATAGGTAAGCTATACACACACTCATAATTATCTTCATCTAACACCTCTTATTGTCAGTCGTATATTGCAGACTCTATGATTGGAATAGATGGGACCATCCAATGATGTTCTATCTTATAGTAGGCGTTAGAATCTACTGTTCTAATCAGACTGACTACTTCTTCTTGAGTAATGATCCCTTCATCGTATATCATCCCGATAACCGTTCCAGTATGAGAGACATTTAGGCCTTTAACTCCATCCTTTTCTTTCAATAGAAGAAGTTGTTCTAAAAAAAGTTTGGGCAGTATCACATCATTCAATCTAGCAGATTGCTCAGCAAGGACAATTAAATTTTCAATCGAACGCGTTTTGAATGCCTGAATTGTTTCACTTAACAAATCAGCATAAGCTTCTGTATCCCATTCTCTATTAAAATAGGCTGATAACAATACCTCCGTATTAACCGCTTCATCTGGTATTAAACAAGCCACAGAATAATACTTATCTTGATTAAAGCATTGTAGTCGCTCTCCATTATCTGGATTCATTAATGTAAGCGATGGATAGACTAGGCTATCCGTTGCCTCCACTTGGGTAAGAAGCTTAGCTATAATATCAGGATTCCATTCAACTTCAAAGTATTCGAATAAGGCAATAGCCAAACCAGCCAAGTCTGCTGTACTGCTTCCCATACCTTTTTCATATGGTATTCGATTGTCTACCAATATTTTAATCTTATCCCATTCATCCTTTTTAGTTCCATGCATCTCTTTAAAGATACTCACTAATTTTTTTGATTTATCCCCCAGTTCTGTGCTATTTCTACTACTCTTGGTTTGTACAGTAACATAAGAATAGCAGTCTATCGCATAAGAACAGAGGAATCTTACATTCCCTATATTTCCTTGAACTAATTCTCCACAAGAGGCTGGAAAGACAACTTTAACAACTTTATTCTTCATAATTCATCATGACTTCCTCCAAGCTCGCTAGTAATTTTTGATTCTCTTGCGTGGTCCTAACCGCAATTCTATAATAAGTCGGACCTAATCCAATAAAATTACTGCAGGGGCGAATAATAATCCCTTTAGCCAATAAGGCCTCGTATAAATTAAGGCAAGAACATTTTATAAAGATAAAGTTTGCATAACTAGCATAAATCTTAAAATTCTCATATTGTTTTAAAGCATCTAGCATAATATTTTTATTTTTTTGGTAGTACTTAAGAGTTTCTTCTCTATAGTTATCTAGGTGACTAATTGCCTCACCACAAAGCATTGCATAATTATTCACATTCCAGACACCTTGAAGTTTCATGAATCTATCTCTTAAGTTCCTATCACAAATCTGACCATAGCCTAGTCTTAATCCAGGCATTGCATAAAACTTAGTCAGCGACCTTATAATTATCAGATTTGAATACTTATCATTTCCAACCATCGTCACCGAGTTGCTATTCTCGATAAACTCGATAAAAGATTCATCCAAGATCAACAGAATACGGCGTTCCTTCAAATAACTCGCAATGGACTCTATCTTAGGTTGACTTATCAGTTGCCCCGTAGGATTATTCGGATTACACAAGAATACTGCGCCTTGATAGTCATCTTGTACTTTATTTTGCTTCATATCAAAATGACTCGAGATATAATCGTAGAAAGAATGCTCATTCAAGATAAATTCCTCTACTTCATCTAGAACATACGATATAATATTCTTATCTTGACTAAGAGCCGCAGTCCGGTATTCCGAGAAAGTTGGTTCGATGATCACAATATCTTCCGGTAAAATTTGCATCAATATACGGATGATTTCCTCCGCGCCATTCCCAAGAACGATCGTGTCATCATCAAGCCGATAGAAGCTGGATAATGATTGTTTTAAATCAGCGTAAGTATAATCAGGATATCTCTCAACTTCATCTAGATGTTCAATAATTAATTGTTTGAATAGCTCAGGTAAGCCTAAGGGGTTTATATTTGCACTAAAATCCGTTAATTCAATTTCTTTTAGGTCTAATTCACGTTGTAACTTTTTTAAATTGCCGCCATGTTTATGTTGGTTCATCTCGTTTATTTCCATAATTCATACCTTGTATTCATAATGTCTTGCACATCAATTTGATAAGCACTCTCCAAATGACTACTTTCGAGCACATTCTCAATATCACCATTGGCTATGAGTTTTCTATTGTGCAGAAGTATTCCGCGATTCCCATAGTACTTTGCAACGCTTAAGTCATGAATGATACTAATGACACACCGATCATCTTGTTGCAACCACTCATTAATCGTGGTAAATATTTGCTCTTGGTAAGCCAGGTCTAAATGGTTAGCTGGCTCATCAAGTATCAGTACTTTAGGGTTTTGAGCCAAGACTTGCGCTAGGAACACCCTCTGTACTTCCCCACCAGAAAGGGATAGTACTGACATCTCCCTATAGTTATCCAATCCAGTAATATGTAAGGCTTCATCAATTTGAATTTGATCATCCTTCGAGAGGCTGCTAAACATACCTTTACGGTAGGCATACCTGCCTAAACTTACAATCTCTTCAACAGAATAAGGGTAAGTGACATTATGGTGTTGCGTCAGTATACCAATGTTTTGAGCTTTAATTTTTGAAGGCATGCTCTTAATATCCATACCCATAAACTCAATCGTTCCATCATAGGTTAATGACCCTGATATTGCATTGACTAGCGACGATTTTCCTACCCCATTAGGTCCGAGAATCATAAACCAGTCCTTATTATTTACCTCGAAACTAATATTATTAATGACATTCTTCTTACCGTAACTAATACTAAGATTCTTTACCTTAAACATATCCTCAGACCCTCCTTCTTGAGAAGATTGCTAGAAACAGAATTGACCCTATAAGCGCTGTAATAACACCAATAGGTAACTCTGTTGGCCTAAACATCGTCCTCGAGATCAGATCAGTTGTCATCAAGAAAATAGCCCCGATAAATACGGCCATTGGTAGCACAATTCGATGGTTAGACCCAAAGATTAATCGCGTCATATGTGGAATTATTAACCCAACAAAACCTATATTACCTCCTACAGCTACAGCAGCGCCAATTAAGGCTGATGAACATAAAAACAATAGGATTCGGATACGTTTTACATTCACCCCAAGATTACGCGCTTGGTCTTCGCCTAAGGAAAAAGCATTCATTTCTTCGGCCTTAAAAAGAGCAATCCCTCCAAATATTATTATCGAACCTATTAAAAGAATAGCATTCTCATAGGTAGATCCCGACAATGATCCCATGGTCCAAAATATAATTCTTTGAATATCGTTGTTAAATATAGCAATCAATAAACTAATCAAGCTACTTGTAGACATAGAGAAAATAACTCCCACTAAAATGACTGTATTATTAGATAATGTCTTATCAATTCGATAGGAAATACCTAGAATCAACAATAATGATCCAAATGCAAAAGCAATTGCCATAATGACCGTTCCATAGAACGGTAAATACGGAATATTGTAGCCAGTTATGATTGCTACAACAGCCCCCAATGATGCGCCACTAGAGATCCCTAGAGTCGAACCATCCGCTAAGGGGTTCTTAAGTAACCCTTGCATTATGGCACCTGAAAGGGCTAATGAAACGCCAACCAATCCTGATACAATAACCCTAGGAATACGAATATAATAGATAATTCGGTCGTACTGGTTATTTAATTCTTGTCCTGTAAGCAGTGCGTTGAAAGAATGTAGAATATCCTGAACTGGAATAGTCACACTCCCTACACTGACACAGAGTAAAAAAACCAACAGAAAAATACTGATAGCCAAGCTATACTTTCTCATAATAAATCATTCTCCTAACAAATAGACCTGCTGAATAAGCAGGTCTAGACAATATGTGATTACTCACCATAGACAAACTCGTAAAGAGTAATAATTGCATCTTTTAAACGAGGTCCAGGTCTAGTAAACTCATCTGAATTTGCTTGGAAAACATTCTCAGACTCAACTGCAGATACAGCATCCCAACCATTACGTCCAAGAATTTCTTCAACTGGGTCTAAGCCTTCCATTGGCATTGTAGTTGTTATTATGTAGTCTGGATTCAATTCTAACACTTGCTCCTCAGAGATTTCAGCCCATCCATCTACATCACTGAAAATATTTTCTAAGTTAAGCATTTGTCCAATTTCATCCATAAAAGTATTTTGTCCACCTGTCCACAAACCAAACTCTAATGGTGAAATTTCGTAATACACACTCAAGGCTTCTTCGCTTGCTTCGTCAGCTTTTTGACTATATTCATTGAAAGTCGCTTGCATATCTTCGATTAAGTCATCTGCCTCGTCTTCATAGCCAACAATTTGTCCTAATAATTCAATTGATGCGTATACTTCTTCAATTGTAGAGGCATCGATGGTAATAACTTTGATTCCAGCCTCTTCAAGTTGTCCCATTTGTTCTTCAGTTTGATTCATAGTGGTAGAGATAACTGCTTCAGGATCTAAAGCAATGATTTCTTCAAGGTTCATGTTCTCACCTGTTGCAAGTTGCGGAATATCTTCCACTTCTTCTGCAGGATAATCAACATATTCACCCCGACCAATAATTACATCACCGGCACCTAATGCGAATAAAATTTCAGCATTTGAAGGTGCTAAAACAACTAGACGCGTTGCAGGTGCATCCAATGTAATTTCTTGACCAACCATATCTGTGACAGTAATTCCTTCTGTATCAGTCGCAAGAACTTGCGCAGATGGTGATACTAAATTGACACCAAACACCATTACTAACATAACTAATAAACTTTTTACAATATTAGACTTAATTTTTTTCATTTTATCCTCCATGTCTTTTGAAGGAATAGATGTTTTCGGAATATCATATTAAATTCGACATAACAGACACCTATCCCCAGCGGTAAATAACAATTTCAATATTTTCAGGTCTCCCGACTTAATTTCATCCAACTTAGATAGCCTTCCCATTCTCACAGTGGCCTTATTATCTGTTCGCCAACTTCACGGTTACTGGGTTAGTTCAGAATTCTCATCTGATTCCCTCGATATAATATCGGCTGTAAAGCGAAAATATTGCATATTTCAATTTAATCTACATATTCCTCCTCTCAAGTATGAATTATTAATTATTAATTATTAAGATATAAGGATTTAATCTAGCACATATGTATAGATATGACCACTTTCTATCCGTATATCCCAATAGTCAATATCCTTATCAAAGAAATTAGAAATTATCTCACGAATCACCCCAGCATGACCTACGAACAGGATATTATCTGACGGTTTCACTGATTGGATTAAGTTACTAAACTCAGTAATCACTCTGAACCGAAACGATTCATATGCTTCGCCATCCATCGGTGTCGTATAAAAGGGGGCATCTATGAAACTCTTCCAATCATCGGGATAAAGCCTTTCTATGTCATTGGCATTGAGATTTTCCCATGCTCCAAAGTTTCTTTCATTATAATATTTATCAGTCACTATTTCAATATCTTCCAGACCATTCTCTTCGATAATTATCCTTGCACTCTGAATTGTCCGGTATAAGCCTGATGTAATAATAAGATTGATTTTAAGCAATTTCAGTTGGGAGGCAATCTCTTTCATTTGCTTCATTCCATTATAATTCAATGGAACATCAGTGATTCCAAGATATTTTCTTGCTTTGTTAAATTCAGTCTCACCATGCCTAACGAAAAATACTCTCATTGGCTTACTATCTTCTGTACTACTGTTAGTGGTAGTGCATGATAAACCAACTCAGCAACAGCTATATTAATAGCAGAAGCTATGATTAACATGGGGGTGAGACTAAGCAAGGTAGGAATACCTAATAGTGGGATTAACGGTAGCTGTGCTATAAACACATTGAATATAAAGGTAGTAATATCACTAACAATTATTCTAGCTACATTCTTCTTATTAATATGTCTAATTCGCCCGAAAATATATAGGGTTAAGGCCATCATTAATCCAATGATTAGATGAACTGCTATCGTTAGTGGAAAGCCTGATAGCAAGGCCGATAACAAGTGACCAATAAAGGCTAGAAGCATTCCCGAAATAGGATCTAAGATTAAGCTTCCAACTAATGCTGGCGCAAGATCCAATGCGATTGAACCAAATATCTTAACATGACCTCCAATAATCATTAATGCAATTAAGCAACTGAGTATTACAAGCCGTTTAATCTTCACATAATCCCCCCTACTATTTGTTCACAAGATACAATGTAGGATAATCCAACATCATTTTTTTTATTCCTGAGGGTAGCTTTAACTTATCCAATTCACTTACTAAATTTCTATCTTTAAATAAATTATAGTTAGTGAGAATTTTATGTGCCCACTCTGAATCTATAATTGGCGCATTAGCCACAGATATAATTGGAACTTGTTCTAACAACTCATTGACATCATCCAAATTCCGAACCCCACCACCACCGATAAAGGGCGTGGATAAATTGAGTTCAACTATATCCTTTATGATTGGTCTACCCTCTATTGATACTTTGTCGTATTCTGAAAGGGATATGTGCAAGTAGTCCAGAGGAAGTTCGTCCAACATTTCTAACAATCTTAATGTGTCGGCCATTCTAATTCCTGGGGTCTCATACTCTTCAGGTGAGAACCTGAAACCTAATACGAAATTATCCGACGTATGCTTCTCGATTATATTACTCATACGGCTAATTAATTCTCTTACAAAGCGGGTACGTTTATGGAAAGTTCCTCCCCATTTATCTCTTCGTCTGTTTGAATGTGGGGAGAAGAACTGTTGCACTAAGTAAGTATTAGCACCATGTATCTCAACCCCATCAAAGCCTAATTTAATTGCTTTTAAGGTGGCATCACAAAAATCATCAATAATTTGTTCAATTTCTAAATTTGATAATTTTCTTGGAAAAGACGCGAAGCTCCTCGGTATTGGCACCTCACTTGGTGCTACCGGTTGGTGATTACGAATTAAAGAAGGTTCAGCGAGTCTTCCTGCATGATATAACTGAAGTATTGCTTTGGATCCACAACCATGAATAACGTCTGCCAATTCTTTAAGTGGTTCATCTGCTTCAACTTCATACATACTCCACCCCTTGTCAAAGCCGGTTCCCAGAATGGAAACAGCTTGTGAGCCCACGATAATAGCAGCAAAGTCCTTCGAATAATGGGAAAAAAATTCCAGATCTTCCTTAGAAATTGCGCCATTGGTTTGTGCACTACTTGTTGTCATAGGTGCCATCACTAATCTATTTTTTAATACAAAATCTTCCTTTAATTGAATAGATTGATTTGCTCTAACCATAATGAATTACCTAGTTAGATTCAATTTTGTTAGACTCTGGTTTTAATATTTTATTTACAAAGAACATGGCAACTATTACAGCTGTAACTCCACCAATCAATTTAGCGACAATCATTGGCGTAATAAATTCTGGCGCAACACCCGCTGTAAATCCTAAATGATCTCCAATTGTAAATGACGCAGATACTGCAAAGGCAACGTTAATTACTTTACCACGAGCATCCATGTCTTTTAATGTCTTGAACATAGCAATATTATTTGCTAGTGTTGCTATCATTCCTGCTGCAGCCACTTCATTCATCCCTAAAGAATCACCGATTTTAAGCAATTGTTTCCCGAATACTTTCGTAATAATATAGACTAATCCATAGGCTCCAGCTAATGTAATGGCAATTCCACCGACGGTTTCAAATGCCACACTCAATGAATCTTGGTTCTCAAAAACTTTAAACCCTACTAAGAACTCTAAAGCTCCTACAACTAGCCCCACCGTAGCAACCGCTACAATAATCTTACCAAAGAAGATAAATCCTTTGATTAATTGAATTGGGAATACCCATAGCCCGATTGCAATAAGTAAAGCAATAATAATAATTGGAATTAAGTTTGTAAGAACTGTACCGAAACTAAGACCGATAAGTAGTCCTCCGACAATTGCACCTATAGGAACGGTGATAATTCCACATAATATTCCTTGCGCTAAGGCTGAACGGTCATCCTCTTCAATAATTCCCAACCCAACTGGAATGGTAAATACAAGGGTTGGTCCCATTAATGCACCTAATATTAATCCTGAGAATCCAACAATCGTTGCATCGGTCGTCATTTGACTAGCTAAGAAATAGCCTCCCATATCGTTAGCTAGGATGGTCCCTGCAAACATTGCTGGGTCAGCCCCGAATAATTCGAATAGAGGAACAATCACTGGACTTAACCAGTCAGATAATTTAGGTGCCAATACGATAATACCTGCCATTGATAAAGTCAGAGACCCCATCGCCATAATTCCTTCCTCGAATTGTTCTCCGAGGCCGAATTTATTCCCCATTATCTTATCTAATGCACCCAGGATCATGATGACTACCATAATCCATACGATAATTTCATTAATACTCATAAGCTCATTCCTTTCACTCTGTGTAATCTATCTTATCGATAATTCCAACAATCACCATATCTACAGGTACATCTCGACCTTGGAGTGAAATTCTAGCTGAACTTCCCGTAGTAATTAATACTTCATCCTCTATTCCGGCTCCTGCATTATCAACAGCTATAACTAATTCCTCGCTATAGGCATCTTTATTAATTTGTTTCTTTACAATTAAGAATTTTAAGCCGTTTAACTTTTCATCTTTACGTGTTGCCCAAAGATTTCCAACTACTTTACCGATAATCATATTATCCCTCTTCTCTTAACTTGAATATTTAAGTCTTTTAAATAATCCATTGCTAGAGGCGTGATGATAACATTTTTATCTAGCTCGAATGTATCATTTCTATTAAGAGAAAATGATTGAATATAATCCAATGTAATTAATTTTTTCTTCGTACTGTGCTCACCCATTCGTGAATTCGCTTTGCTTTCAATTGAAAAGAATGAATCGTCCACAATTTGAACACCCACTTTCTTAAGCTCGTTAAGATGTTGGTTGTATCGTTTCTTTAATTGATCCCCGGCTTTGTTACTGAATTCTTGAATTGCATCTAAAAGTAAATAGACTGTTTTATTATTTAACACATAATCTAATATTAACTCTTCTTCTTCATTCACTGGGATTATATTAGCGATTCTTGGAATCGAATAGGTATTAATCTCAGTAATCACTAATACATCTGATTGTTTATCCTTCTTGCTATTATTCCCATAACCATGATGCTTGAAGTAGCTTTCAATATTCTTTCGCTCTTTCCCAATGAATGAATAAGTGTACTTCGGAGATTCTGATTCGTTGGAACTTGAGGTCGTTTCAGAATTTTCTTGTATGGCTAATATCACTCTTCTAGTAATTTCATCCACTAAGTCTTCTAAATGATTCATAATATCATTCCTATCTGATTATTCTTCCACGCGTTCCATTAACGAATCCACATGCATTCGCTTCATCATAATCAATATGCATGAAAGTTCTAAAGTCTGGACTGATCCTAACAACGACATCGTCAAACACCAGTGGTCTCCCACTCATCACTTTAACTTTCACTACCTCTTGGTCTGTGACTTTTAACTTCTCTGCATCTTGTTTATTAACATGAATATGGCGCTTAGCAACAATTAATCCCTGTTCCATCTTATAAATATTAGAGCCATTCATAAGGACCACACCAGCTGTTCCCTCTGTATCACCACTTAATCGTAGCTGAGCCTTCACTCCTAGAGTTCTTGCATCTGTAAAAGACACTTCAACTTGGCTCTCATTTCTCAATGGTCCTAAAATACTTACATTATGGAATACACCTTTGGGACCAATCACGCTAATTCTTTCTGCAGCGGCATATTGTCCTGGTTGTGAAAGGTATTTTTTCGGTATGAGTTCATATCCTTCACCGAATAATGCATCGACTGCTTCTCGAGAAAGGTGAATATGTCTTCCACTAGCTTCCAGTTCGAAACTTTGATTTAATTCTTCTTCGACTCTTTGAGCCACCGTATCGATTAATTCATTTATTTTCATCTACTACATTCCTCCTTTACTCTTTTCTATTAGATACACCGCTAAACTTGAATCTATAATCCATTGAAGATACTTTTGCCAAGCATATGATTGAAATCTGTCATCGCTTACCATTAATTCATAGATTGTTGTCTTAATATCTATATAGAACTCAAACAGCCTTAAAGTTAGATAATTTTCTGTATAATCAGGATAATTATCTGATTCAAATAATGCTAAAAGATTAATATTTTCTTGATAGAAGCCCTCTATATCTTCTTTGTTAACTTCTAACTCCTCTTCAATGACTAACGCATGTTTTACGTGACTCAAAATAGCAATAAGACTACCGATTTTACCTAGTAATTTCTGATTATTTAAACATTCTTTTTGCAGAATTATTGCTTGCACTATTAACTTATCAACTTTTATTGCCACTAACATTCTTTTAGGATTTAACAATAGATTCTCACTTAAGGATTCAGTGTTTTTATTGCTTTCTTCTACATGAACTTGATGAACTTGCAATTCAGATGAATTAGCTTCAATTAATTTTATTCTTTTATCATTTAAGTAAGATTTAGCTGCGGGTGTAATAATTGTATTTTTTTCAATCGTCAATTCTTTAGAATATTTTAAATTTGTTGTTCTGAATAATTCTCTTATCTTCGATTCTGTAAGAAGTTTCATACCTGTACACTTCCTATATTAAAAAGACTGAAACAATGATTGTCTCAGCCTTAAGATTGATTGCCCTAATTCAGGACTGAGTGAATACTATTTAATTTATTATTCACTAATATTGTAAGCTGGTAAGATAGCATCTACTTCTGAATGTGGACGAGGAATTACGTGAACTGATACTAATTCACCCACAGACTCAGCTGCAGCAGCTCCAGCGTCTGTAGCTGCTTTAACAGCACCAACATCACCGCGAACCATAACTGTTACTAGTCCTCCACCTACATGTTCTTTACCAATTAATGTTACGTTAGCAGCTTTAACCATTGCATCTGCTGCCTCAATTGATGCTACTAAACCTCTTGTTTCGATCATTCCTAATGCGTTGCTTGCCATAATAATTTCCTCCTAATTTTTATTTTAATTTTTCTAATACTTTTTCAACTAATAAGTCTAATAACTTATCTTCATCTAAATTTGGTTCATAATTTGTCGTTTCAATATTTTCTTCACGTTTAATGTCATCTAATTCTCTTACACCCCATGCTACTCTTCTAATATCCATCAGATTAGCAGGGCCAATATTATCAGAAGTTGAACTTCCTCCTACTGAACCACATCCTAATGTAAGTGCTGGGAAAATATTTGTTGTTGCTCCTATCCCTCCTAATGTTGCTGAAGTATTTATTAACAATCGGGATACTGGTGCATGCAGTGAGAATTCTTTAATAATTGCATCATTTTTTGTATGAAGCCCCATTGTATGTCCAGCACCTTCTTGATTTAATATCTCAATAGATAATGCTAAGGCATCTCTCCATGTATCCACTGTGTAGAAGGCTAAGATTGTCCCTAGTTTCTCCCGTGAATATGGCGCATGTAAGCCTACTCGTGTTTCTTCGGCGATTAACACCCTTGCTGATGATGGTACATCAATTCCTGCTAATTTAGCGACATCTTGTGGTGATTTACCTACAATCTTAGCGTTCATTCGTCCGTCTGGGCGTAGAATGAATTTTTCAAGTTTAGCTGCATCCTCTTTCGGTAAAAAATATGCCCCTTGTTTCTTAAATTCATTAACAACTTTTTCTTTGTTGTTTTTCTCAACAATAATGGATTGCTCAGAGGCACAGACTGTCCCATAATCAAAGGTTTTTGATTCCATTATTTGCTTAACGGCAAGAGGAACATCCGCACTATTTTCAATAAATGCTGGTCCATTACCTGGCCCAACACCAATCGCTGGCGTTCCAGATGAATAAGCTGCTTTAACCATAGCAGATCCACCAGTTGCTAGAATAAGGTTAGTGTCTCTGTTCGTCATCAACTCATTGGTTGCATCCATTGTGATGTTATCAATGACATTAATGGCGCCATCTGGTAAACCTACTGCTTTACCAGCTTCTACTAAAACTCTGACAGTTTCTTTAATTGCTTCTTTTGCACTTGGATGTGGCGAGAATACAATTGTATTCGCTGTTTTCAGTGAGATTAACGCTTTATAGATAACGGTTGAAGTCGGATTGGTTGATGGAATCAATCCTGCAATGACACCTTTTGGTACCGCTACTTCAGTTACATTATTCTCTTTATCCTCATTAATAATCCCAATTGTTCGCATACCTTCCATAGCTTCTGTAACAGCTTTTGATGCAAAAGTATTCTTTATTACTTTATCTTCCCATTTACCAAAACCTGTTTCTTCACTGGCCATTTTCGCTAATTTTTCACGATTTGAATAGGCTGCTTTTGATAAGACTTTAACAATTGTGTCAATCTCTTCTTGAGATTTTTTTGCTAGTTCTAGCTGAGCTTCTTTAGCTTTAGCAATTAGCTGTCTGGTTTCCTGAATGGAAGCTAGATCTTTATATTCCAAACTCATTAATCAATTCCCCCTTCACTACGTAATGCCTCAACTAATTTTTCTTTGTTAGCATATTTAATTTGAGCTTTTTCAATGCCTATTTCATTGCTATTATATGCCATAGATCTTAATTGAGTAACTTTCATACTTCTTAACTCATCCTCAGTGTACGTCTTTATCTCTTGATCTGTTGCCTCTTCTGTCTGTGCTTCATTGGCTTCTTCAATTTCTTGATTGGTTTCTTCATCATGGGTAATTACATTTGAATCTTCAGGTAATTCTAAGTTCTCTGACTCTTCCTCCTTTGATTCCTCTGTTATATTATCTAATTGAACTGCCTCAGAATAAGCTTGTTTTTCTTTCTTTCTTTCAAACTCTCTCATAATCATCTGTTCAACTTGTTCATCTATTCTAGCAATCACATGACTTGAGATTAAACTATCAGTATTACTCAATGCATCCACTCCTGCTTCTACAGCTGACTTAATTGCTGCAACATCTCCGAACAGCTCAACCGTTGTTAAACCTCCTCGAATTGTTTGCTTGTTGATTAATCTAACATCGGCAGCTTTTAATGCTGCATCTGTTGCAGTGATAGAAGATAACAATCCTTTCACTTCAATTAATCCTAATGCTTTTGATGACATCTAGTCACACCCCCTTAATAACTTAGAGGATTATCAGCAACCGAGATAACAGCTTGAGCGAAAGCCTCACAAGCAGCAGTACAAGCCGATTGAGTTCCTGTTAATAATGCCCCTCCAAAGTTTGTTTCGGTAGGTGGTTCATATAGAACAGCTAGCTCTACATCTGCCGCTTTTAATGCAGCGTCTAAGGCATACATAGCCTCAAGAGGTGGTGCGATTAAATAAGCAATCGCTTCGCCTTCTTTAACCCCAGCAACCTCTGAGAGATAAGTACCACAACGAGATACATTATGAGCGAAGTAGATAATTGAATTATCTTCATTAGCACTATAGAAACTCGCTTCTGATTCAATCACTTGCCTTGCAGCATCTAGCCCACTTCGAACTTCTGCAGGTGATGGTCCCGCTAAGATACCAATAACCTCTCCAGCAAGTTTCGTATTAGCATTATCCGCACCAGCATACAAGCTTTTTCCGTAAATTACATCAACAGCGGCTTTCTTAGTTGCTTCGTCTAATGCAACATAAGTGACATCATCTGAATCAGAAGTAATGATACCTAAACTCTTTTGGTTATCATTTAGATTCAACTTTTTTGCTAATGCCTGATCGACATTTGGAATCATTTTTACGCTCAGTACATTTGCACCTAATCGTTCATTTCTCATTATTGTCCCTCCTTAGAGACTTTTTTAAGATCAACTCCCGAAGCTTTAACATCTAACATCTCTTTAATCAAATCAGCAATATAAGCTCCTGCTTCTACGGCTGGTGTCCCTTGTCCGTGAATGTTTGAGATTACTGTTCTTCTCGCTTCTGGCATACCAATAGTTGGCTTATAAGCTACATAGGCACTCATTGATTCTGCAGTAACTAAACCTGGGCGTTCTCCAATAAGTAGACAAACTACTTTTGCACCCGTATGCTCTCCAATTGGATCCATTGCTGGAACACGACAATGTTTCACGAACATGATATCTCCAAAATCTAAGTTATGTGTTTTCAACCCTTGCTTAATTGAAGGAATAATATCTCGAATATTCGCTTCAATGGCTGCAGAACTTAAGCCATCACCCACAATAATAGCTATATCAGCATTATTAGGAATAACATCTGTAATTTTTTTCAATTCTTCATCTGAGAATTTTCTTCCTAGATCAGGACGGGTAATATAAGTATCTTTATCCCCACACAATGTTTCTACTGGAACAAAGCCCATTTCTTTAATGAGGTCTTCATCCACATAAGAGAATACCGCATCTTGAGCCGCCGCATGATCTGCTCGGAATCGTAAGACTGGTTCAGTTTTATAGCGAGTTCCAGCTCGACCTAATCCCAACCTAGCAGGCGTATTCTTTTTCATTCTTAAGTAGCCATCTTTGTCTGTGGCATCCTCTACTAAGAATTGTTCACGAATATTCACTTCTGTAATGTCATCCAATATGCCATCTTCAATTTCACTTTCAGCAGGAATTTTGGATGGTGTTTCAATATTATCAACATCAACTGGGGCTTCGTCTTTTACTTCATTTGCATGATTATTAGATTGACCTTTTACAAGCTCTTCGTTTTCATTAACAATATCCGTTAGTATTGAACGAATAAGTTCTTTTAAATCTTTTTGCTCCACAGTTTCACTCCTATCCTTTATTTATTCTTTAAGAAGAATGACGCATCACCTGCTAATGGTGTTAATGCTCCATTTTCCATGAATCCCATTTTTTCCATCCACTCTTCAAATTCTTTGATAGGGCGTTTGTTTAATAAACTACGGATGGTTGCTGTTTCTTGATAACCTGTTGTTTGATAGTTCAACATAACATCATCACCGTTAGGAATCCCCATAATAAAGTTCACACCTGCAACACCTAATAGCACTGTCAAGTTCTCAGCATCATTTTGATCTGCCTTCATATGGTTTGTATAACATACATCCACACCCATAGAGATCCCAGTTAGTTTACCCATAAAGTGGTCTTCTAGACCGGCACGAATAACTTGCTTAGAATCATATAGATATTCTGGTCCAATGAATCCAACTACCGTATTAACTAAGAATGGGTCAAAGTGTTTAGCAAAACCATAACATCTAGCTTCCATTGTTACTTGGTCCACATCATGGTGAGCATCGGATGATAATTCTGAACCTTGCCCTGTTTCGAAGTACATAACGTTTGGACCAACCGCTGTACCTGTTTTTAATGCCATGTCTTTAGCTTCAGATAACATATTCGCATCAATACCAAAGGCAGTGTTACCTTTCTCAGATCCTGATATTGATTGGAAGACTAATCCGGTTGGCGCACCTTGTTCCATCGCCTGCATTTGTGTCGCAACATGTGCAAGAACTACGTGTTGAGTAGGGATTTCCCACTCTTCCATGAAATCATTGAATTCATGCAAGATTCTCTTTACACTGTCAGTTCCATCGTTAACTGGGTTTAGACCGATAACGGCATCTCCAATCCCCATCGATAGGCCTTCCATTAACGAAGCCATAATCCCTTCAATATTATCAGTTGGATGGTTGGGTTGAAGTCTTGCTGAGAATGTTCCTGGCTTACCAATGGTCGTATTAGCTGTTTTTTCAACTGTGATTTTTTGAGCTGCAACGATTAAGTCCATGTTGGTCATGATTTTACATACTGCTGCAACCATCTCTGATGTCAATCCGTTTGAAATTCGGTGGATATCATAATTTGTCGTTTCGTTACTTAATAACCACTCTCTTAATTCTGCAACTGTCCAGTTTTTAATTTTCTCATAGGTTCGAAGATTGACATTATCAATAATAATTCGTGTCACTTCATCTTTTTCATAAGGAACTGCTGGATTATTGAAGATATCAGAAAGTTTTAAGTTTGCCACTACCGTTTTAGCAGCTACTCTTTCTTCAGAAGATTCTGCTGCCAGTCCTGCCAGCTCGTCTCCTGATTTTTCCTCATTTGCTTTAGCCAGTGCTTCAAGTACTGATTTAAACTCATAAACACGACCAAACAATTTTGTCTTTAAAATCATTTCTCGACCTCCATAATTAATTGAATACTAATGTCTTTATAACTACCGGCAACACTTGACCATCTGAGATGGGCTTACCTATATCAAGATAATCACCATCGTTAACGATCACATTATCAAGGACTATAAAATTGTCACGCTCGGAAAGTAATGAGAAAAGCGTCTGTCCCAGCGCCTTAGCCATATCTTCTTCGATAATGATAACAATGGGGTAGTTGATTTCAATAAGCTTATTCACCCCACGCCTTACCTTTTCCGCTAGCTCTTGGATATATAGAAAGGTTGGATTATGTAATCCCTTAAAGGAGATTGCAACTGTCTGTTCTTCCTCTTCAAAGTCAAACCATTGAATCTTTCTATCGATAATCTCTGCTAACTCATCTGACACTTCATCCTCAGTTGTCAATTTTACTACCGGTATATTCTTAAGAGGCAATATGTCTCCTCTATACTTAATAGTACTTCCACTTACACTTGTCGTATGAGACCCGGCACCAACAACTGTTGCTCTAATTGTCTCTATACTCTTCAATATCTTATATTGCTTATAAATCTCTGAGCTTCGAATCCGCTTACCTAAAGAGATACCAATATCACCATATATGAATAAATCACTTGGGGGAACATCCTTCTCGATATAGTCCGCTACCCCGCCAGAAAATGAAATGTAATCCGCTTGTAAGTTATCCATTAATGGTTTATTCGTTATTAACAAGTCATAATACTTATGCTTTTGTCCAATACCAGCAATATTTTGTAAGACATCAATAATAATATCCAAAAGTCTTTCAAGCTCACTCAGCTTAATTTCCTCACCTAGTTTAAGGTTAATATTTTCATTCGATATAATCTCTTGATACTTAGGTGAGATGTATTGAATAATCTGGCTTTCATCGACTTTTATTAATCGCCCGCCGATATCAAAACAGCCTGTATCAACTGTTATACCATCATCGAAAAATGCCAGATTCGTTGTTCCACCACCAATATCATAATTTAAAGTAGAACAATGCTGCTTCTGAGAATAGGAATGCGCTCCTGCCCCTTTACCTGCAATGATACTTTCCAAGTCAGGGCCCGCTGTTGCAACTACGAAGTCACCGGCATATCCACTCAATGCTTCTGCAACCGCTCTGGAATTTTCTTTTCGTACAGTCTCTCCAGTAATGATAATGGCCCCGGTTTGAATATCCTTAGGTTGTACGCCCGCTTCTTTAAATTGCTCCGCCACGAACTCCTGAATCTTTGTCGCATCAATCAAATTATCTTGATCAATCGGCGTAAACATAATTCTACTTTTGAATATGACTTGCTTATCTGTAATCGATATGTTCGGAATTGAATAAGCTGATGATGTATTTTCTATCTTTAATTCAGACAATATCAATTGTGTCGTTGACGTTCCTATATCAATTCCTACACTTAATAAATTTTTCATTTAATCACTCTTATTCATTCGTTGTATTAATAAAATTAATTCGAACTAACGTACCTGGATTGTTAGATTCAAATACAATCAACCCATTTAGTTTACTTCTCACAAAACTTGTAACGATTTGAAGACCTAGATTCGTATTCACAGATTCGTTATATACGAACCCCTTACCGTTATCCGATATTCTTAATTGAATAAACTTATCCTCTTCCGTTGCTTTCACTGTGATTATTGCCTGCTCTTGTTGAGCTTCCTCATACGTAAAAGCATGCTCTAATGAGTTTTGTATAAGTTCATTAACAATAAGTGCGACAGGCACAGCCAACGCAAAGTCTAGATCAATTGTCTCATTAATATCTATCATTAGCTGGATATAACGTTGGGCCGAAAACGAATACATCAAATTATTAACAATCGTGTCAATAACTTCCTTCAAATTGATAACATCCTCATTTTTCTTGGATAAAAGTTCGTGTGTTGTTGCAATAGACATTACTCTATTAATACTTTCATTCAATACTTTTTTCGCCTCAGTAGAGTCAGTTCGCCTCGACTGTAAGCGAAGTAATGAGACAATCGTTTGTAAGTTATTTTTGACCCGATGATGTATTTCTTGAACGGTTACCAATTCATTTTCGATAACAGCTTCTACTTTTTTTCTTTGTGTTTCATCTTTTAATATTTGAATGTACTGTTCGTTTTTATCCTTGAAGATTTTTTTCTCCAAGTAATAATTCCAAAAATTAATATCACTATAATGGACAACATCCGTTTCCATTTCCTTAACAACCTTGAACCTCGTATTATCAATGGATAAGTTGTCATAATGTAATTGGTTAATCGGATTCATATACCCGATCTCTTCATAGAAGTCTCTGGCTGCTTGATTAGAATCAATGAGAACACCTTCTGAATTGAATATCATTACGATTTCGCTTAAAAGATCAATCAAATTCATTAAGCTTGGCGAATTTGATATATTCATCTTCCTTTGTGTTTCCAAATCTTGCGCATTCTTTTCTGTCTCATAGCTACTCTCTTCCAAGATTAAGACACCAATTACATTATCACGATAATGTATCGGATATGATGTTTGTTTAATGTAAGTCCCTTCTTGAGAGATTGCATAGAGATTAATGGATGGTAAGCCTGTGGCTAAGGTTCTTAATGGCCCAGGTTCATCTTTCTTCAATGCAATCTTCCCAACCACATTTTCTTTATATAGTGATTCATGATTTAGTGGTTTCCTGTGCCAAACTACAATCGCTTCGTCTTCAATCGAATTCCAGACATCGATAAAGATGTCCTGTCGACTAAACTGGTCGCCGATTTGTAATTCCTTAGTATATTCAATCAAATACTCTATTTCTTTGGATGATAACGGAGAATACTTATGACAAAGATTCGCAATATCTTGACTCACATAATCATTCATCGATTAACACCAACGTCTCTGCAATATCAATCATGGGAACTCGTTTTTCCATACTAATTGTGCGGATTTTTTGATAAGCTGCCTCCTCTGTGATATTTTCCAAAGACATCAACTTACCTTTAGCCTGCTCTATAATTTTCCGATCACTCAGTTTTTTATTTAATTTTATTATCTCTTCAGACATTTTTTTAAACTCTGCACCTTTTGCTAATGAGAGTTCCACCATAGGAATCAATGCACCCTCATTCAAAGGCTTGATAAGATAACCTAATGCACCGAAATCTTTAGCCTTTTCGATGAATTGCGTATCACTATAAGCAGTTAATAGAATAATTCCTGACGTTAGATTCTCAGACATAATTCTCTTCGAAGCTGTTAATCCATCTAACAATGGCATCTTAATATCCATAATAATAATATCTGGATGGAATTCCTGTGCTAACTGGATGGCTTCGAATCCATCTCCTGCTTCACTAACAACATTATAACCAGCCTGCTCAAGCATATCTCTAATGTCTAAACGAATAATTGGTTCATCATCTACTATTAATATATTTTTCAATTCTCTCACCTCTAAGGAAATATTAACTAAGACTAATTGGATTTGAAGAAAATCCTAGTACTTCTGATAATACCGTAACTATTTCCTTAAATGCAATTTCAACAGATGAAACATCACCACTTATCACTAAGGAACCAGTAAACCTATCCATAAAATCAATCTCAACATCAGCTACCTTAACAGCAATATCAACAGCAATTATGGCCGTTTCACTTGGCGTAATCGTCATAATACCGATAGCATTTCTATCAGAACGCGTTACCCCTATCTTTCCAAAAACTTCTTCATCAGGATTCGCTATAACGTGAGCTAAAGTAATCTGTTTTCCAGGAACATACTCCTGAATCACACGTTCCCTCTCTTCCATTTATCCTCACCCCAATTATGTTAATATGCTGCTTTTAAGATTCGCTCAACATCCTTAGGTGATACAGGTCTTGGATTCGTTCGCGTTGTCATATCTTTAACTGCACTATCTGCAATCGTACTTAAGTTGCTTTCGAATACTTTTTTATCTAAACCATATTGAGAGAACGTACTAGGTATTCCAACAGCTCGTAGTAATTTATTAATCTCGTTAATCAGAGCCCTTGTACCAATAGTAACACTGGATGATTTCAAATTTAGTAACTGTGCAATATCACGGTATTTACCAGCAATATTAGTATCTACTGAATCATTGATACCACTATTAAACTTAATAACATAAGGTAAAAGAATACCATTCAATCTGCCATGAGCAATATGAAACTTCGCTCCTGCAGCATGAGCAATACCATGGTTTAAACCAAGTGACGCTTGATTAAACGCTAACCCAGCTAGCGTAGATGCCACATGCATTTTCTCACGTGCTAGGGTATCACTCCCATCTCTATAAGCTCTTGGTAAGTAATCAAAAACAAGTTTTATAGCCTTTTCTGCAAGCGCATCTGAAATATCTGTCGAGTTTGTCGATACGAACGCTTCAATAGCGTGTGTTAAAACATCAATTCCAGTATTCGCCGTCTGACTTTGTGGCAATTCCATTACCAAACTTGTGTCTAAAATTGCTTCCTCTGGAAGAATGTCATTAGTCACAAGAGGATACTTGGTCTCATTCTCAGAATCTGTAATAATCGAAAAATTTGTTACTTCTGACCCTGTCCCACTTGTTGTAGGAATACAGATCAAGGATACTTCATTAAAAATATTAGATTGCTTACCAAAGTAAATAATCCCCTTAGCAGCATCTAAGGCTGATCCACCACCAATTGCAATAATCTTAGTTGGATTAAAGTCTTTTGCATATTCAAGACCAGAGACAATATTATCAATAGGCGGGTCTGGTATAACGCCATTGAAAACCAGAAGCTCGTTATTAGAAGGGATCATCTCCATCACTTTAATCATCATCTCTGACTTTGAGATAAATTCATCCGTGATAAAGTAAATACGTTCCCCACTAAATTGAGCCAATCTTTTAAGACTACCCTCACCCATATGAATTGTTGTGCCAAAACTTACCGAAAACATCATAGCCTCCTTCCTACAAAAAAGAAGCCACAAGGAAATAAGTATCTCACATAGATACTAATTTTCTTATGGCTTCATTGCTCTATTTTAAATTTGCACGTCATTGTGCAAGTAACTGCTTACAATATATAATTAATTCTAATTTTTGTCAACATTTTTTTGGTGGTATTTACATTTCTGGGATATCTGCTTTCGTTATCTCGGTATGGAACACTTTACCGCTACGCTCATAAAGTACATCACTGTCACCTTCATTCGCATTAATGTACCGCGCTAATGCAAAGAAATAATCTGATAATCGGTTCACAAATCTTAACACTTCCTCATTGGAATCATTATTCCAATAAAAAGTTACAATCTCTCGCTCTGCCCTTCTTGCAACCGTACGTGCAAAATGAGCATAGCTCGCTAACAGTGCCCCTCCTGGCAGAATAAACGATTCAACCACAGGTGCCTTTTGGGAATAACCGTCGATTAAACTTTCTAACCACAAAGTATTATCTTTATTTAATCTACCCTCTTTTGATTTATCTGGATTAGCAAGATCATTCCCACAATCAAATAATAGCTGCTGAATATTCATTAATTCCTTTTGTAAATCAGGATAATTCGTTGCCATACTCACTATAATACCAACAATACTATTCAACTCATCAACCGTACCATACGCTATAACACGTGGAGAATCTTTGGCAACTTGCGATCCTCCAATAATTCTTGTTAATCCTTTATCCCCTGTTCGAGTATATATTTGCATCTTAATCCTCCTTATTTAGAAAGTCTCTCAGACTATCAATACCCTTTCCACTCACCGATGAGACTTTGAATATTTCTGAGACGCCCGCCTGCTTTAGATTTTCTTCCACCAAAGCAATTTCTTCCGTCGTCGACATATCAATCTTTGTAATGACTCCTATGCATGGTCTAATCAGAGAATGCGCGAATCCCGGTGAGAATATTTGTGACGTATCATTTCCACCCGAAACAAAAGCGATAACATCCACTTCTGTAGATAGGTTTTGAATCGAGCTATAATAATGCCTATGTTGGACAAACTCGCCTGGCGTATCAACAATATCATCAAAAAAATCAACAGCCTGAGTCTTATCATATTCAAGCTCTTCACCTGAAATTGCTTGCTTCAAAGTCGTTTTCCCCGCGTAAACAGGTCCAATAAACATAACTTTCTTCATTCAATCACAACTTTCTAAGTGACAGTAATCTTGGCAACAGAGAAACCTAAGGATGATTGGAGAAAGGTATTCGCAGCCTGGATCGAGTTCTTCACTGCTGCTACATCACCTAATATAACAACCGATCCACTGAAACGGTCAACGAAACCAATCTCAATTTCACTCGCTTTTTTTGCTTTATCAACAGCAATAATAGCTGCTTCTCCCGGAGTTACCGTCATAATCCCGATTGCAGAAAAATTTTTACCTTTAAAACCTAATTTCTCTATGACTCTTTCATCTGGTCTAGATATGACATGAGCCATCGTAACCTGCTTACCAGGTACAGATTCATAAATCTTTCTTTCTAACTCAACCATTTTTTGCACCTCGCTTTTCATGTAAGCGCAACAACACAATTCAATAGTATGGAATTAACGAAAAAAAGTCAATCATTAAAAAATCGAGTAGGAGACTAGCCATTAATTGACTAGTCGACCTCTCACACCACCAAGCATACGGTTCACGTACTTGGCGGTTCAATATCTTGCATAAGCAGACTCTGTCAGTTGGCTCAGTGATAC